>Ga0194038_1000034_pt1 | contig 62960 bp, 52 predicted proteins | sample JunL226m_MetaG_FD_148630 | JGI IMG/M metagenome (GOLD analysis project Ga0194038, IMG submission 148630) | Anoxic zone freshwater microbial communities from boreal shield lake in IISD Experimental Lakes Area, Ontario, Canada - Jun2016-L227-6m | ecosystem: Environmental > Aquatic > Freshwater >... | reverse complement strand
TTGTAACCTTCATGTCGGACGCTCCTTCTCGTTGAAGTGGTTGTTGAGATATCCACTTTGGCACATCTGATGCCGGTTTAGAGTCGGGGCGTCCATCCCATTGAGGCCGCCCCACCTCGTCATCGCGAGGCCGCCAGGCCGTGGCGATCCATGACTTCATGGCTGCATGGATTGCCGCGCTTCGCTCGCAATGACAGCCAAAGGGCATGGACTACCGCGTCGCTTTGCTCCTCGCAAAGACGAACCCGTCTGTCATGGTCCAAGAGGGTTCCATAGAGGCAGCTCAATCCGAAACGCGAACTTTGCGCGCGTAAAATGCAAAGCCATTCCTACACAACCATTTCAAGAAGTTGTTTCCATGACACCCATCAACCCCCAAGCCCGCGCCAATGTTCACCTTGTTGACCATCCTCTGGTACAGCACAAGCTCACGCTGATGCGCAAGAAGGAAGCCAGTACCAACAGCTTTCGCCACCTGCTCAATGAGCTCAGCAGCCTGATGGCCTATGAAGTCACGCACGACATGGCCACGCAGGACGTGGAGATCGAGACGCCGCTGGAGACCATGACGGCCAAGATGATCGACGGCAAGAAGCTGGTGTTTGTGTCGATCCTGCGCGCAGGCAACGGCATTCTGGATGGCGTGCTTTCGGTGGTGCCCGGCGCACGCGTGGGCCACATCGGCCTGTACCGCGACCCGGCCACGCTCAACGCGGTCGAGTATTACTTCAAGATGCCCAAGTTCATGGATGAACGCGACGTGGTGGTGGTGGACCCGATGCTGGCCACCGGCAACTCTGCCATTGCTGCCGTCACACGCATCAAGGCGTGCAAGCCCAAGTCCATCAAGTTTCTGTGCCTGTTGACTTGCCCCGAGGGCATCAACGCGATGTATGCCGCGCACCCCGATGTGCCAATCTACACCGCAGCCATTGACCGCGAGCTCAACGACCACGGCTACATCCTGCCGGGGCTGGGCGATGCGGGCGACCGCATCTTTGGAACCCAGTAAGCAGTTACCGTCCGGCGTTCAGCGCGGGACGATGAATGCCGATTTTTCGGACAACTTGCCGCTTCCGTCCACGGCGGAGATTTCAAAGTGAATCGGGTGTGAGCCCGGTTCGGCGGCGCCAAACGGAATTTGCAGCCGCACCGGCACCCAGCGCGACTGGGTCGATTCCAGCGTGACATCGGGGTCGGACGCCACCACCATGCCCTCAATTCCCTCTGCCGCAATGTGGTAGCGCTGGGTGGACTCGGTGGCGTTCATTACTTGCAGGCGGAACACGTTTTCAATGCGCCCACCTTCGACCTCGCGCGCCATCGCGCCACGGTCGCGCACCACGTCCACTTTGAACGGCAAGCGCATCGACAGGCTCACCGCCATCGCCGTCACCACGGTGCCCAGGATGGCCGAATACAGCAGCACACGCGGGCGCAGCACGTGGCGCAGCGTCTGCGCGCGGGTCCAGTGCAGGTTGACCGCGTTCTCGGTCGAGTACTTCACCAGACCGCGGGCATAGCCCACCTTGTCCATGACGCCGTCGCACACGTCGGCACAGGCACCGCAGCCGATGCACTCGTACTGCAGGCCATCGCGGATGTCGATGCCGGTGGGACACACCTGAATGCACAGGCTGCAGTCCACACACGCCCCCAGGTTCAACGCCACCGGATCGGCCTTCTTGGAGCGCGCGCCGCGCGGCTCACCGCGCTCCTTGTCGTAGGCCACGATCAGCGTGTCCTTGTCGAACATGGCGCTCTGGAAGCGTGCGTACGGGCACATGTACTTGCACACCTGCTCGCGCATGAAACCGGCATTGCCGTAGGTGGCAAAACCATAGAAGAACGCCCAGAAGGTTTCCAGCGCGCTCATCTGGCCTTGCATAAAGACGCTGCCCAATTGGCGCATCGGGATGAAATAGCCAACAAAGGTGAAGCCGGTCCACAAGGCCACCAGCAACCACATCGTGTGCTTGGCGGTTTTGCGCGCAATGCGCTCAGCATTCCAGGGGCCGCTGTCGCGGCGCATGCGGGCCGAGCGGTCACCTTCGGCGAGCTTTTCCAGCCACAGAAAAATTTCGGTGTACACCGTCTGCGGGCAGGCGTAGCCGCACCACAGGCGACCGGCCACGGCGGTAAACAGGAACAGCGAAAACGCCGAGATCACCAGCAAGCCGGTGAGGTATATGAAATCCTGCGGGTACAGCACCAGCCCAAAGATGTAAAAGCGCCGTGCGCTCAGGTCAAACAACACCGCCTGACGCTGGCCCCAGTCGATCCAGGGCAGGCCATAGTAAATGATCTGCGTGAGCCAGACCATGCCCCAGCGCCAGTTGGAAAACAGGCCGCTGACGCTGCGCGGGTAAATGGTCTTGTGGGCCGCGTAGAGCGACACCATGACTTCTTCGCCGTCATCCGGCGCGGCGGCTGGTGCCTGAACCTCTTGGGGAATGATCGGTATGACCTTGGGTTCCTGCCCCGCCTTGTTGTTCACAACTTTCCCTTCCATGCATTGCCAACCATCCACGCGTTCACACGGTCACGCTGGCAGCATAGACGTGACTCTACTGCAGCGGCAGCCCGGCGGGCCACCGCTGTTCCAACCCCTTGCACGGCAAAGGGCTTCTTCCCTGCTGTTGGAAGCGCTTAGGCCTTCTTGGCCCAGGCGCTGCACCAACCCTTGGCGCTAACTTGCTTGCCCGCAAAAATCGGGCAGGGGCCATTGGCGTCAGCCGCCTTGCCCTGGAACAGTGCGCAATTGGAGCACTTCTGGTCAGCCGCGTACTTGGGGAACTTGGCCTTGTCGGCCTTGGTCGCATCGGCCTTGTAGCCCAGCCCAATGGCAACCGGCTCGGTCTCGGCCAACTGGGCGCCTTGGGCCTGAGCCTGGCTGGCTGCCAAAACGCTGCTGGCAAGGCCCACTTGAACGATAAATTCGCGACGATTCGACATGAAAAACTCCTAAGAAAATATTGAGAATCTATGGAAAGCCATTGGAATGGCGTGATGATACTGTGAGGGGTATGTCAAGTCATGATCTAAATCAATCCGTGAAATATTCCCTCGCCCCTTCAATGGTGGTGACCATGCTCGCCATGCACATGGCGGTGCGCGATCTCCTCCGGTGAAGCCCTTCGCACTTCAACCACCTTGATGGTAAAGCGCAATTCCTTGCCAGCCCAAGGGTGGTTGCCGTCAAGATGCACGGCGTCGCCCTTGATTTTCTGCACATAAAACATTTGCGGCGTTCCGTCATCGCCCTGGTAATGCAACTGCCCACCGACCTTGACGCCCGGCGGAAAATCCTTTTTGGAGATGCTGCGCAGCAGGCTCTCGTCGCGTGCGCCAAAGGCGTCCTCGGCGGCAAGCGTCAGTGCAAGCTGGTAGCCCGGCTCTTGCCCCTCAAGCGCGCCTTCGATCTTCGCAAAGATGTTGTCGTAGCCGCCGTGCAGGTAAACAGTGGGGTCGCGGCCCTCGTCCAGCACGCGTGCGGCGCTGTCGGCAACCTTCACCTTCAGGGTGACGGCGCAGTCTTTTTCAATCTTCATGGACAAAAATGGTGAGGTTGGGCGGACAATCTGGCCGCAGTAGAAACACCCTCCATCGTACAGCGTGCCCGCTTGCTGCGGCCTGACAGGCAGTTTCGGGCCACTACACTACGTTGGAAAACTTGGAGTGACCATGTCCCAACTCGCCAACGCTGACCTGCAGCGCCTGCTGGCGGCCGCGCGCTCAGCCCGCGCACAAGCGTACGTGCCCTACTCCCATTTTGCGGTTGGGGCGGCGGTGCTCGACGAGCAGGGCCGGGTGCACGCTGGCTGCAATGTCGAAAACGCCTCGTACCCGCAAGGCTGGTGCGCCGAAGCCAGCGCCCTGGCTGCCATGGTGCTCGCTGGTGGCCGACGCGCAACCGCAGTTTTGGTCGCCGGACCGGGCCCGGCCACCACCACTCCGTGCGGCGGTTGCCGCCAGAAGCTGCGCGAGTTTGGCGACGACACTCTGGTGGTGATTGCCGCCGACCCCGGCGGCATTCGCCACACCTGGACCCTGGGCCAGTTGCTGCCCGAGAGCTTTGGCCCCGAGGCGTTGGCAGCGGGACAACAACACAGCCACCCATGATTGGCGTACCCCAGAACCTTTATTCCGCGAGCAATGCAGCCCGGCTGGCGCTGCGCTGCCTGGACCTGACCAGCCTGAACGACGCCGATACCAGCGCCGACATTGAAGCGCTGTGTGCGCGTGCGCAAACGCCCTATGGCCGGGTAGCGGCGGTGTGCGTCTGGCCGCGTTTTGTGGGCCTGGCACGCAGCCTGTTGCACAGCGACATCCGCGTAGCCGCAGTTGCCAATTTTCCCAAGGGGCGACTCGACGCGGCGGCGGCGGTTGCCGAGGTTCACGCCATTCTTGCTGCCGGTGGCGACGAGATTGATGTGGTGCTGCCCTACGGCGCATTCCTGCAGGGCCAGAACCCTGCCTGCCAGGAATTTCTGCAGGCCGTGCGCGCTGCCTGCGGCACGCAGGTGCTCAAGGTGATCATCGAAAGCGGCGTATTGCATACGCCCAGCCGCATCGTGCGCGCCACCAAGCTCGCACTGGCGTGTGGTGCCGATTTTGTCAAGACCAGCACCGGCAAGACGGCAATATCGGCCACGCCAGCCGCTGCCGAGCAGATGTTGCAAGAGATTGCGTCTTGCAAGCGCGTTGCCGGATTCAAGGCTTCGGGCGGTATTCGCACGGTGGCCGACGCTGGCGCGTATCTGGACCTGGTCACGCACTACCTGGGTGCCAAGGCGCTCGTCCCCGCGCGCTTTCGCCTGGGTGCCAGCAGCCTGCTTGACGACATACTGCGGGTGCTCTCGGCACAAGCGCCGGTAGCACCCGACGCCACCCAAGCCCGGAAGTAAGCAGCATGCTGGCCCAGGAAATCATCCGCTCCAAACGCGACGGAGAGCGCCTGAGCGATGCCGCCATCGACGCCTTTGTGCGCGGGCTGGTTGACGCCAGTTGGAGCGAGGGGCAGGTCGCAGCCCTGGCGATGGCGATCTTCCTGCGCGGCATGGACAAGAGCGAATGCGTGGCACTGACGCGCGCCATGATGCGCTCGGGCCGCATGATGACCTGGAGCGATCTGCCGGGGCCGGTGCTCGACAAGCACTCCAGCGGCGGTGTGGGCGACAAGGTCAGCCTGATGCTCGCTCCGATGGTGGCGGCCTGTGGCGGCTTTGTGCCGATGATTTCGGGGCGCGGCCTGGGCCACACCGGCGGCACCTGCGACAAGCTCGAATCCATCCCCGGCTACTGCACCGACCCCACGCCGCAGCGCTTTGCGCACACGGTGCGCGCGGTGGGCTGCGCCATCATCGGCCAGACCGCCGACCTGGCACCGGCCGACCGGCGCTTGTACGCCACGCGCGACATTACCGCCACGGTGGAGAGCGTGCCTTTGATCACCGCCAGCATCCTGTCCAAGAAGCTCGCCGCCGGGTTGCAGTGCCTGGTGATGGATGTCAAATGCGGCAACGGCGCGTTTGCCGATTCTCAAACCATGGCCGAGGCGCTGGCCGAGAGCATTGTCAGCGTGGCCGAGGGTGCCGGCTTGCACACCAGCGCCTTGATCACCGACATGAACCAGATGCTTGGCCACAGCGCGGGCAACGCGCTGGAGGTGCAAGAGGCCATTGACTTCCTCAGCGGCCGCCCCGGCGGGCGCGAAACCCGGCTGCTCGAAGTCACCCTGGCGCTGGGTGCCGAACTGCTGGTGCTGGGCGGACTGGCCCCGGGGCTGGACGCAGCGCGCAGCCGCTTGCAAGCCACGCTCGACAACGGCAGCGCCGCCGAGCTCTTTGCGCGCATGGTCAGCGCCCTGGGTGGCCCAGCGGACTTGCTGGAGCAGCCGCAAGCCCACCTACCCAAGGCTCCGGTGGTGCTGCCGGTGACAGCACCCCACGCTGGCGTCTTGACGGCAATGCACACGCGCGCCATTGGCATGGCGCTGGTCGAATTGGGCGCGGGCCGCCGCCAGGCGCTTGACACAATTGACCCGCGTGTTGGCATCAGCGCCATGCGGCCACTGGGCAGCACGCTGCACGCCGGAGAGCCGCTGGCTTGGTTGCACGCGGCCGATGCCGCCAGCGCCGAGCGCGCGGCCGCCCAAGTGCGCTGCGCCTGCACCTTGGTCCAGGACGCCAGTGCCTGGCACGCCACGCCCTGCGTCATCGCCACGCGCTTTGGTGCGGCACGCACACCATGATGCGCGTACTTCTGGGCGTGGCGGCCACGCTGGTGCTGGGTTTGGCGCTGCTGCTGTTTGGCCAGTGGCCCTTGCGCGAGTGGCTGCAAGCCTACTCACGCGAGGCCAACGATATAGGGCAGATTCTGTTTGCCCTCTACGCCAGCGTAGCCATCACGGCGGCGTCGCGCGCCAAGACGCATTTAGCCCTGGTGCGGCCCACCTCCGACACGCGGCATGCCGCCTGGCGCACCTGGGCCACACTGGCCTGCGTTGCGCCCTGGGCCTTGCTGGTGCTGTGGTCGGCGCTGCCCGCGCTGCTCAACTCGGTGCGCCAGATGGAGCGCTTTAGCGAAGGCCTGACCCCGGGCTATTTTGTGGTGCGCTTCGCGCTGGTGCTGTTGGCCCTGCTGGTGCTGCAGAACGCAGTGGCGCAAGCGCTGGACGCCTGGCGGCAAGGCCGCTCGAGCGCGCCATGAACACACCCTACCCCACCACTGGCTTGTGGATGCTGGCACTGCTGGCGCTGTTGATTGCCAGCAGCGGCTTGCCGGTCTGGGTGCTGCTGGTGGGTACTGCCAGCGCGTTTGCCGGTGTGGGCTGGTTGCTGGGCCTGTTTGATGCGTCGGTACTCAGCGCCGTGGGCGCGCGCACCCTGGGTTTGCTCGAACACGACCTGCTCCAGGCGCTGCCGCTGTACGTGTTTGTCGGCGTGCTGTTGCAACGCCTGACCTGGGCCGACACACTGTTTGCGGTGCTCTCGCGCATCACGCGGCGCAGCGGCGCGGCCAGTTCGCTCGCGGCCTTTGGCGTGGCCGCGCTGGTGGCACCCATGAACGGTTCGGTGGCATCCAGCTCGGCCATGCTCGCGCGTTTGGTGTCACCCCATCTGGGGCGCGGCAACGCGGCAACGTCGACCGCGCTGGTGAGTGCTGCCAGCACCATTGGCGTGGTGGTGCCGCCCTCGCTGGTGCTGATCCTGCTGGGCGACGCGATGCTGCGTGCCCACACCGAGGCCAGCAACCTTGGCGGCTACACGCTGGGAAACCAGCGCATCGTCAACACCCAGGACATCTTCCATGCCGCGCTGCTGCCCGCTGCGCTGGTGTTGGTGCTGTGGTTGCTGGTGGCCTGGTGGCAGGGACGCAAGCTGGCTGCGCCCGCGCCGCCACATTCGGTTCAGCCGCTGCGCGCCACGCAATGGGCACTCGCCGCGCTGGTGGCGCTGGCCATCGTGGGCATGCTCGGCGGCGTGTTTAGCGGGCGCATCTACGCCGTGGAAGCCGCCGCCAGCGCTGCCATGGCGCTGATTTGCACCGCGCTTGCCACACGCGCACTGTCCTGGCAGGCGTGGCAAGCGGTGCTGGCCGACGCGCTGAGCCTGAGCGGCGCGCTGCTGGCGCTGCTGGTGGGTGCCACCACGTTCAGCCTGATCTTTCGGCTCTGGGGCGGCGACGTGTGGATTACCCAAAGCATTCTGGCAAGCCCCTGGTCAGCCACGGCCACGGCCGCCGTGGTGCTGGTATTGGTGGCGTTGTGCGCCTGGGTGCTCGACGCCTTTGAGATGATTTTTGTGATCATCCCCATCGTTGCGCCCGCGCTGATCCTGCGCGTGGGTGACGCGCAGCAAACCGCCGTGTTGCTGCTACTGGTGCTGCAACTGAGTTTTCTGATTCCGCCCATGGGCTACGCCGTGATGATGGCGCGCGCACGCTCTGGGCTGCACCCTGCCCCATTGCGCGCCACCCTGTGGGCGCTGCTGCCCTACCTGCTGGTGCAGTGCGCCGTGACCGCGTTGGTGTTTGTTGCACCCTGGAGCGTGCACCAGTTGGACGCTGCGCCCAGCAACACTGCTGTGGAGGCCACGCTGTCCGCCGAAGATCTGGATCAACTGATGCGCGACATGGCCGACCAGACGCAGGAGAGCGCCACCAAAAACTAACGCGGTGGGCCTATTAGCGCCTGCGTGCAGTGCGCACGCCGCGCAGATCGGCGACGATGCCCAGCACCTTGGCCAGACGGCCCGAATCGGTGACCTCCACCGTGAACGTCATCCAGGCCGTGCCCTTGACCGACTGGGTCTGCACGCCGATTACGTTCATTTTTTCCTTGGTAAACACCTCGGAAATATCGCGTAGCAGCCCTTGCCGGTCGGTTGCTTCCACTGCCACGTCCACCGGATAGACCAGGGCATCGTCCTTCTTGCCGCTGCCCCACTGCACGTCGATCACGCGGTCGCCGCTGCGCGTAACCATGTTGCGCAGGTTGGTGCAGTCGGTGCGGTGCACGCTCACGCCCTTGCCGCGCGTGACAAAGCCGCAAATGGCGTCAGGCGGTGCCGGTTTGCAGCACCTGGCAAGTTGGGTCATGAGCGAATCCACGCCCACCACCAGCACCCCACCCTTGCCCGAGTGGCTGGGCGCACGCGGCTTCTTGAGCAAGGGCGCATCGTCTTGCGCAGCCACCGGCTCGGGCGGGCGCAGCACGATCTCGATGTTGCGCAACGAGAACTCGTCCTTGCCGACCACTTCAAACAGGTCGTCGGCCGAATTGAATCCCAGTTGCGCGGCCAGGTCTTCAAGCTTGACGGCGGTCTTGCCCTCGCGCTGCAGCAGCCGCTCCACCGCCTCGCGCCCCTTGGCCATGGTTTCGTGCAGCACCTGGGCGTTGAACCAGGCGCGCACCTTGGCGCGTGCCCGGTGGCTCACCAGGTAGCCCAGTTCGGCATTGAGCCAGTCGCGCGAGGGGCCCCCCTCCTTGACCACGCTGACCTCGACCGTCTGCCCGTTCTTCAAGGGCGTGTTCAGCGGCACCATGGCACCATCGACGCGCGCACCCCGGCAGCGGTGGCCCAGGTTGGTGTGCACGCTGTAGGCGAAGTCCACCGGTGTCGCGCCCTGGGGCAGCTCGACGATGGCGGCGTCGGGCGTGAGCACATAGATGCGGTCGTCGAACATGCCCGCGCCCAGCGCCTGGCTGTTGGCGCCCGAAAGATCGCGCTCCCACGCCAGCAGTTGGCGCAGCACCGCAATCTTGGCGTCGTACTCGCTGCTGGCCGACACGCCGCTGTAGCCCTTGGTACCGGCCTCCTTGTAGGCCCAGTGCGCGGCGACGCCGGTCTCGGCGTGATCGTGCATCGCCTGGGTGCGGATCTGTATTTCGATCGGCTGGCCCGCCGCATCGCGCACCACCGTGTGCAGCGACTGGTAGCCATTGCTTTTGGCACGCGCAATGTAGTCGTCAAACTCGTCAGGCACCGGCGCAAAGTGGTCGTGCACCCAACTCAGCGCGGCATAACAGTCCGGCACGCCCGGCACCACGATGCGTAGCGCGCGGATGTCGTACACCTGCTCAAAGCCGAGCGACTTGCCGCGCATCTTCTTGACAATGCTGTAGATGTGCTTGGGTCGGCCCTGCACCGTGGCGTCAATGCCCTGGGCGCGCAAATCGGCGGCGAGCTGCTGGCGCAGTTGCTCCACATGGGCCTGACGCTCAACACGCTTTTCGTCAAGCAACCGGGCCACCTCGCGGTAGGTTTGCGGCTCCAGAAACCGAAACGCCAGATCTTCAAGTTCCCACTTGATCTCCCAGATCCCAAGGCGATTGGCCAGGGGCGCAAACACCTGCAGCGACTCACTCGCCAGCCCGGGCGGCGGCGGCAGCTTGGTGGCGGCAAAAAAGCGCAGCGTCTGCAGGCGCGAGGCCAGGCGCAGCATGACCACGCGCAGATCACGCGAAAACGCCAACAGCATCTTGCGCACGCTCTCGGTCTGCGCGGCCGCCGTTTGCGCCAGCGGGTTGGCGCTGGCGCTGCGGCTGGCAGACACCTGCGCCAGCCGTGCCATGCGCTGCACCCGCACCAGTTTGGTGGTTTCCATTGCCAGATCGGCAAAGTGCGCGCCAAAGGCACGGGCGATCACCTCCTGCGGTTTGTGCAGGTGGTCGCAGGCGTACACCAGGTAACTAGCGGCCTGCATCGCCTGCGAGCCGCCAATGGTGTTGAGGATGGCAGCCACCGCGTCGGCGTGGGCCAGGATGTTCTCGCCGGTGTCGAGCAGTTCGCTGGCCAGCAGCGGCTCGGCAAAGGCGCGGGCGCGGGCGAGTGCACCAGCCTCGTCGGGCAGGCTGAGCGCGGTGGCAGTCAACACCGCCAGCGGCGCTTGCCCGGCGTGTTCAGCAGACACGGTCCTCATGCGTTACGGGGTTCTTCCATCTGCAGTGCGTCTAGCCCAGCAGGAAAGAGGTCACCACCTCCAACTGATCCGGGGCAATCAGCGTGGGTGCGTGGCCCACCCCGGCAAACTCCACCAGTCGGGCACGCGGCCCGCGCTGCGCCATCTGCTGTGCGGTGTCGATGGAAAGCAGGTCCGAGTCGGCCCCGCGCAGCAGCAAGGTGGGGGCCTGGATCTGGTCGTACAACTGCCACAGCGCGGCTTCGCCCTGCTGCGCCGCTTCCTGGGTGATCTGGCGAAACGGCACGGCAATCGCCGGGTCGTAATGCAGCGTGACGCCGCTTTCGCCGGATGCCAGCGGCTTGACCATGTGGCGCGTGAGTTCGAGCCACTGCGCGGGCGTATGCGGGCCAAAGCTGGAGGCAATGGCCCAAAGCGCGTCGGCGGCCTGCTGCAGCGAATCAAATCGCAGCGTGCGCCCAACATAGGTGCCAATGCGCTCAATCGCCTGCCACTGCAGCACCGGGCCCACATCGTTGAGCACCAGGTGACGCACCGCCACTGGCAGCGGCACGACGGTTTGCCCAAGCAACCCCATGCCAATGAGCCCGCCCATGCTGGTGCCCACCCAATCGATGCTGGTGGCGTGCAGTTGTGCCAGCAGCGCGAGCATGTCGCCCACGTACTGCGGTACCTGGTAACCCTGCGGATCGGTTAGAAAGTCGCTTCGTCCGCGCCCGGCCACGTCCGGGCACACGACACGGATCGGCCCGGCAGCGCGCGCTATCAGGGCTTGCGCCAGCACATCAAAGTCACGACCCTGGCGCGTCAGGCCATGGACGCAGACCACAACATGCGCCGCCTCGGGCGCACCCCACTCCCAATACGCCATGCGGTGGCCCTGGTTGGCATCGGGGCACTGTACGTAATTCAACTTAGGTTCAGCCATGGTTCAATTCGGTTGTTGGTAACATGACCACATCCTAATTGAACTGCCACCCCATTTCCCACAGCAGGAGCACAGAATGTTAAAAGGCAAGACGGCTTTAGTCACCGGATCGACCAGCGGTATTGGTCTTGGAATCGCCAAGGCGCTGGCGGCACAGGGTGCCAACATCGTCCTCAACGGCTTTGGCGATGTGGAAGGGCCCAAGGCCGAAATCGCCGCCTTGGGCGTCGGCGTGGACTACCACGGTGCCGACATGAGCAAGCCCGCCGAGATTGAGGCCATGCTGGCGCACGCCGCTGCCGCCTTTGGCGGTGTCGATATCCTGGTCAACAACGCCGGCATCCAGCACGTCGCCCGCATTGAAAACTTTCCGGTGGAGCGCTGGGACGCGATCATCGCCATCAATATGTCGAGTGTGTTTCACGCCACCCGACTGGCCCTGCCCGCGATGCGCGCCAAGAACTGGGGGCGCATCATCAACGTGGCGTCGATCCACGGCCTGGTGGCTTCGGCCGAGAAGTCCGCCTACGTAACCGCCAAGCACGGCGTGGTCGGACTGACCAAGGTGACGGCACTGGAAAATGCCACCACCGGCGTGACCTGCAACGCGATCTGCCCGGGCTGGGTGCTCACCCCCCTGGTGCAAAAGCAGGTGGACGCCAAGGCCGCAGCGCTGGGCATCGACAACGATGCCGCCATCAAGGTGCTACTGGGTGAAAAGGAACCGTCGTTGCAGTTCACCACCCCCGAAGAACTCGGCGCGCTGGCAGTGTTCTTCTGCTCACCCGCAGGCAACAACGTGCGCGGCGTAGCCTGGAACATGGACGGCGGCTGGACCGCGCAGTGATCCTCAGTTCGACTGCTTGAACGCCATCACGGCCTGGTTGCGCAGGGTGCGTAGCAAGGCGAGTTCCTTGGCGTCCAGATCGAGCGCGCCGCGCGTTTTTTTATCGGCGTAGATCAGGCCAAACGGCGTGCCCTTGATCTGCAGCGGCAACAGCAAAAAAGTAGGTGCGTTGATTCCGGCGCGAAACCACGCGGGCAGGCGCTGCGTGATTTTTACGTCGGAAGCGTCGCTGATCATGGTGTCGGCACCCTTGTTGCAGACCACGGCAAACAGGTCCGGGTTGGCCGCCTTGAGCGCAATGCGAAACGCCTTGACGTGCTGTTCGACGCCACTGCCCAGACCAAAGCGGCCGGTGATGGTCTCGGTCTTGGGCTCCCGCATGCAAAAGATGATGCGGTCAAAGCCCATGGCGCGGTACATGGTCTCCAGAATCATGCGCAGCACATCACTGAGCTTGAAGTCTTCCACCATGGCGTTGGTAATGTCCTGAATACCGGCCGACAGGGTTTGCGCCACACGCTCGTCCCGAAGCGGCGTTGCGGTCTGCGTTGAACCGGTAGCATCTGCTTGGGCGTGCAACTCGAAGTTTCCAATGCCGGTATCACCCTCCGACTGGGGCACGTCCACTGTGTCCTCGCTCGAACCAAGCAAGCGCGCCGCATCCGACCCCTTGACCACCCGGATTTCCATGGCCGCCGCCAACTCGGTGAGCTTGTGCCGCGCCCGAGCGGTGGCTGCCTGCAGGCTACTCGCACCGCCGCCCACCGCCTGCGCGTACTTGCGCTGAATCTGGCTGATCTGTGCGTCGGCCTCCTTGGGTTCGGTGTGCAGCAGCACATCGGCAATTTCGTTGGCGGCCAGCGCAATCCAGCGCAGGCGCTCGCCAAAGTCGCTGGGCTCCCTGGCCGGGGGCGCACCTACCGGCTTGCGCATGCAGCGCTGGATGCCCGCAGGCAGTCCCCAGGCCTTGGCGATGCCCAGGCCGAGTTCTTCAAAGCTCAGTCCCAGCACACGCACGGCGGCGGCACTCTCCTCCAGCGGGTCGCGCCGTGCCCGCACCAGGCTGCGGATCTGACCCGCCTCCTCGGGAAAATAGTATTGCACCAGCAAGCGCCCCAGGTTCTGGAACATGGTGCCGATAAAGGCTTCTTCGCTCTCGCGCACCACCGGACAGAGTTCGGCACCAATCGACGCGGCCATCAGGGAGCGCAGGAATTCCTCTTTCAGCAACTCAGCCTGCGCCTTGTCCTGCATGTGCTCAAGCAGCACCAGGCTCAGGGCCATGTTGCGGATGCCGTTAAAGCCCACCAGCGTCACCGCCCGCGACACCGTGCTGATAGAGCCGCCGCGCGCATAGTGCGCGCTGTTGACCAGGCGCAGCAGTTTGTTGGTGAGCGCCACGTCCTTGAGGATTTCGTTGGTGACGCTGTTGACGCTTTCGGTCTCCGACGTCGCCATGCTCTGGATGCGCACAATCGACTCCGACAGCGCCGGAAAATCGCTCTTGTGGCGCATGCGGCGCAGCAAAAACTCGAGCGTGCTGCGGCTGCCGCTCTGAGCCGACCCATCCGCCGACGCACTGGAGAGACCTTGGGACCAGGCCTGCAGTTCGCTCTGGAAGGCGCGTGCGCTGGCAAAGCGCTGGCTCGGGTCGCGCGCAATGGCGCGGTTGACAATGGAGCGCAGCCGGTCGTCCACATCTTCGGCCAGATTGGCGGGCAGCACCAACTGCTCGTGCATGACGCGGTACAGCGCGCGATGCGGGTCGCGCTCGGTGATGAGGGCGTGCCCGCACAGCAACTCGCACAGCACCAACCCGGCCGAGAAGATGTCCATCGACACGGTGGGTGCCTGGCCGTTAGCAGCTTCGGGGGCGATGTAGCCGATGGTGCCCACGGTCGAAGCGGTAGGGTCCGTGCGCGCCAAGTCCTGGATGCGCGCCGCAATGCCAAAGTCCATCACCCGCGCGCAGCCAGACGCATCCACCAGAATATTCGAGGGCTTAAGGTCGCGGTGCACCACACCCGCAGCGTGGGCCACGGCCACGGCGTCGAGCACGTCGACCATCAGCGCCACCGCTTCCACAGCGGGCAGCGCGGCGCGCGCCTTGATGACCTGGTCAAGCGTCTGACCGGCAACGTATTCGAACACCAGATAGAGCTGGCGCTCCTGGATGTCGGCCTCGTACACCGGAACGATATTGGGGTGTGTTACGCGCCCGACGCTGCGCGCCTCCTGCAACCATTGCGCCACGGCCTGATCGTCGGAAGCTGCGCCCATGCGCATGAGCTTGATCGCCACCTCGCGCTCCATGCGCGGGTCAAACGCCAGCCAGACGGTCGATTGCGCGCCCTGCCCGAGCATCTTGCGCAGTTCAAAGCGGCCCAGGCTGGAACCCGCGCGCAAGGCGGCGGCACCCCGGGAAGCGTTGCCTGCAGCAACGGATGGAAGGTCGGCCATGGTGAGTCAGAACGCGCTAGGCAATGCAATAAGTGGCAACGTGGCAAGTATGGCATTGGGAGGTACTAAAACAACTTTTCAAACACCCCTCGAAGGTGGTACATTTTTGTAACAGTGTGTCAATCCGAACCGATTACCATTACCTGCCCCACACATCCCGCGCAAAATCCCCTTCCGTGTTCAATACTTCACTTTCCTGCCATGCCACAAGCTGAATCCCGTCTCAACAAGATTCTGGTGGTTGACGACGATGCTCGCATTCGCGATCTGCTGCGCCGTTACCTGACCCAGGAGGGTTTTGACGTCCTGCTGGCCGAGGACGGCAAGTCGCTCAACCGCATCATGCAGCGCGAAACTGCCGACCTGATGGTGCTCGACCTGATGATGCCCGGCGAAGACGGCTTGTCGATTTGCCGACGCCTGCGCGCGGCCAAGGAAGCCATTCCGATCATCATGCTCACCGCCAAGGGCGAAGACGTAGACCGCATCGTGGGCCTGGAAGTGGGTGCCGATGACTATCTGGGCAAGCCCTTCAACCCGCGCGAGTTGCTGGCGCGCATCCACGCGGTGCTGCGCCGCCGTCCCACGCTGGAGGTGCCCGGCGCGCCATCCACCGAAAACGAAAAGGCAAGCTTTGGCGCTTTCACCTTCGACCTGGCGGCGCGCACGCTGCACAAGGGCGGCGAAGAATTGCCCTTGACCACTGGCGAATTTGCCATGCTCAAGGCGCTGGTGCGCCATCCGCGCCTGCCGCTGTCGCGCGAGCGGTTGGCGCAGTTGTCACGCGGGCGTGAATTTGAGCCCTTTGACCGCAGCCTGGACGTGCAGATCTCGCGTTTGCGCAAGCTGATCGAAATTGACCCCACCTCGCCACGGCTGATCCAGACTGTGTGGGGCGTCGGTTATGTTTTTGTTCCGGACGACGCCACGTAGCCCAGGAACCACTGAACGTTGACGCCGACCCAATTCCACGACTTTGAAAGCAACGCCGCCCAGCCGTTGTTGGGCGCGGAGGAAACGGCTGAGCCGGGTCGGCGTTTCACCCTGAGCCTGTTTTGGCGCACCTTCTTTTTGCTCAGCCTGCTGCTGCTGGGCAGCATGCTGGGCTGGATGCAGACGCTCAACTCGATGCAGTCCGAAGCCCACTCCATGGAGACCGCGCAGGAGTTGGCGGCCCAGGTGGGCCTGTGCCGCGCGGCGCTGGTCCACGCCAACGCGCAAGAGCGCGACAAACTGCTGCAGTTCATGCGCGATGAACAAGGCGTCTCGATCCTGCCGCGCACATCAGCCGACCAATACGCACCTCTGGGCAAGGAACAGGGTGGCCAGACGGTCACCGACGAGGTGGAGCGCCGCCTGGGGCCGGGCACGCTGGTAGCGGGCAGTGTGAACAACCGCCCGGGCCTGTGGGTCAGCTTTGCCATCGACCAAACCCCCTACTGGCTGGTGACCGGCCACGCCAGCTTCAACCCGGTGGGCCAGACCACCTGGTTGCTGTGGCTGGTGGTGGCCAGCGCCATTTCGCTCTCGGGCGCAGCGCTGATTGCGCGCTTTATCAACAGCCCGCTCAAAGACCTGTCCCAGGCCGCGAGCCGGGTGCGCGAAGGCCGCTTCGAGGTCAGCCGCCTCAACGAGAGCGTGCCCACCAGCGAAATCCGCGACGTCAACATCGGCTTTAACCGCATGGCACAGGAATTGGCCAAGGTCGAGCAGGACCGCGCGGTGATGCTGGCAGGTATTTCGCACGATCTGCGTACGCCCTTGGCGCGCCTGCGCCTGGAAACCGAAATGAGCGTGGCCGACGCCGATGCACGCGCACACATGGTGGCCGACATCGTGCAGTTGGACTCCATCATCGACAAGTTTCTGGACTACGCCCGCCCGGGCAAGAGCGAGCCCGACGCCATTTTGCTCAACGACGTGATCGACGCCTGCATTTACGCCTTCAAGGACAAACCCGATGTCGAACTCAAGCTGCGGCTGGAGCCCGAACTGCTGGTACACGCCGACGAGGTGGAACTGGGCCGGATCATCTCCAACCTGCTGGAAAACGCGCGCCGCTACGGCAAATCGGTGGACACCGGCATTGCGCGCATCGACATTGCTGCCGTGGCACGCGACAAATGGGTGCTGATCAAAATCCGCGACCACGGCATTGGCGTGGCACTAGACCAGTTGCCGTACCTGACCCAGCCGTTCTACCGGGGCGAAGCGGCTCGCACGGCTGCCAATGGCGCGGGCCTGGGGTTGGCGATTGTGGAAAAGACCGTGCGCCTGATGGGCGGTGCCTTCGTCATCACCAACGCCGGCACCGGCGGCCTGTCAGCCAATATCCGGCTACGCCTGGCGCAACGCAACACCAGCCTGTCAGGCTGAGGGTACAAACAGCAACGCCACGGCGCGCGCTTCGATGGCCATGCTGTGGCCTACCGGCCCCATGCGCTCGGCGGTCTTGGCCTTCACATTTACCTGCCCCACATCGAGATGCAGCACCTGGGCGATGCGCTCGCGCATGGCCATGATGTGCGGTGCCATGCGCGGTGCCTGGGCCACTATGGTGCTGTCGATATTGCCAATCTCATACCCCTTGGCGCGCACCAGCGAAGCTGCCTCGGCCAGCAGCACGGTGGAGTCGGCTCCGGCAAACCGGGCGTTGGTGTCGGGAAAATGCGTGCCAATATCGCCCAGCGCCGCCGCACCCAAGAGCGCGTCGGTAATGGCGTGCAGCAGCGCATCGGCGTCGGAGTGTCCGAGCAGGCCCCGCTCGTGCGGAATCTGGACGCCGCCCAAAATCAGTTTGCGCCCGTCCACCAACGCGTGAATGTCCCAGCCTTCGCCAATGCGTAAATTCATGTGCTTGTGTCCATGCAAATGGCCGGACATTCCTCGGTTGTTGATCGTTTCGAAATCCAAAACCCTGCATTCGTTGTCGCGAAGTCTCGCTCCTTCGTCATCGCGAGGCCGGCAGGCCGTGGCGCTCCATGACTTCTTGCCTACATGGATTGCCGCGATTATCGCCATTTGCGTTTCGCTGCACGGGCATCCCTATTTGCGCTGTGCGGCACTGGCACGCGCCTGCAGAATCGCCTGCGCCAGGGCAAAGTCCTGCGGGTAGGTGACCTTGAAGTTTTGTGCGCTGCCTTCGACCAGCAAGGGGCACTGGCCACTGTGTTCGATCGCGCTGGACTCGTCGGTGACGGCGTCGCCTGCCTGGCGCAAGGCGTCCATCAGCGCTCCCAGACGAAACATCTGCGGCGTTTGCGCCAGCCACTTGTCGGCGCGCTCCAGCGTCTGCGCCACCCGGCCTGCGTGCGCGCGCTTGAGCGTGTCGGGCAGTTGCAGGGCCAGCAACCCGCCCACGGCGTCGTGCTGGCAGGCGTCGATCAGCGCGTCAATCTGTGCGCTCTCAATCAGGCAGCGCGCAGCGTCGTGTACCAGCACCCAGTCGTTCGTATCCGCGCCCCGGTCCCGCAAGGCTTGCAAGCCGTTGAACACGCTCTGTGCCCGCGTGGCACCGCCGCACGCAGCCACCATCACGGCAGGATCGGCAGCGGCAAAAAAATCGTCACCGGCGGCCACCACCACCAGCGTTGCCGCCAGTCGCTGCACACCGGCGAAGGCCGCAAGCGTGTGCAGCACCATGGGGCGACCGGCCACCGTCTGGTATTGCTTGGGGCCTTCCTGGCCTGCGCGCGAACCGCTGCCGGCGCAGGGAATTACCGCCCAGAAACGGGTGCTGGGCGAGGACAGTTCGGGTGCGTTGGGGGGCATGGACAAGCTCATGGTGCAGGGCCCATTCTAAAATCAAGCGATTCATGGATTTACCCAAACTACAGATTGGCAAGCGTTTCACGCTGCCGCGCCCCACCGGATCGTCCGACGCCATGCTCCTGGCCCGCCTGGGCGAGCGCGAAAAATCCACCCTCAAGCCGATGCTGGTGGTCACCGCCGACGCCAGCGACGCGCAGCGCCTGATCGACGAAATCGGCTTCTTTGCCCCGGCCCTGCGCTGTGCCCTGTTCCCCGACTGGGAGACGCTGCCCTACGACACGTTCTCGCCGCACCAGGACCTGATCAGCGAACGGCTGGCCACGCTGTGGCGCATCTCGCAGCGCAAGCGCGACACCGGGGCCGATGTGGTGATTGTCCCGGCCACCACCGCCTTGTACCGGTTGGCGCCGCCGGCCTTTCTGGCAGGCTACACGTTTGAGTTCAAGACGCGCCAGCGCCTGGACGAAGCCCAGCTCAAGGCGCAGCTCACGCTGGCCGGTTACAGCCACGTGACCCAGGTGGTCAGCCCCGGCGAGTACGCCGTGCGCGGTGGCCTGATTGACCTGTTTCCCATGGGCAGCCCCGTGCCCTACCGGGTGGACCTGTTTGACGACGAGATCGACAGCATCCGCACTTTCGACCCCGACAGCCAGCGCAGCCTGTATCCGGTGCCCGAAGTGCGGCTGCTGCCCGGGCGTGAGTTTCCGATGGATGAGCCGGCGCGCGCGCGCTTTCGCAGCCGTTGGCGCGAACTGCTCGAAGGCGACCCGACCAAGAGCCGCATCTACAAGGACATGGGCGCGGGTGTGGCCACGGCGGGCATCGAGTACTACCTGCCGCTGTTTTTTGAGGACACGGCCAGCGTTTTTGACTACCTCGGTGCCGACGCCACCGTGGTGCTGCACGGCGACCTGGAAGCCTCTTTTGGGCGCTTTTGGCAAGACACGCGCGAGCGCTATCGGCTGGTGCAAGGCGACCCCGAGCGCCCGGTGCTGCCTCCTGCATCGCTGTTTCTGAGCGCCGAGCAGTTTTTTGCCAGCGCCAATGCGCATGCGCAACTGGCGCTGCGGCACACCGCCGAGCAAGCGGCCTCGCCCTATGCCGAAATCGAGGCCCTGCCCCCACTGGCAGTGCTGCGCGGCAGCGACGACCCGCTGGCCCGCCTCAAAGCCCATGCCAGCAGCAGCGCCCAGCGCATTCTGGTGCTGGCCGAGAGCAATGGGCGGCGCGAAAGTCTGCTCGACTTTCTGCGCAATGCGGGCATCAGCCCGGTGGTGTTTGACACGCTGCAGGAATTCATCGCCAGTACCGAGCCCTGGGGCGTTGCCACGGCGGCGCTGTTCAACGGCTTTGGCTGGGCCGAGCACGGCATCGCCCTGGTCACCGAGACCGAGCTGTTTGCCGCAGGCCCCACCACGCGCCGACGCAAGAAGCAGGAGCAGGTCAGCGACGTTGAAGCACTGATCAAGGACCTGAGCGAACTCAACATCGGCGACCCGGTGGTGCACTCGGCGCACGGCATTGGCCGCTACCGTGGGCTGGTGAACCTGGACCTGGGCAACAAGACAGCGGCAGGGGTTGCCGAGCTGCAGGAATTTTTGCACCTGGAGTACGCCGACAAAGCCACGCTGTATGTGCCGGTAAGCCAATTGCAGCTCATCAGCCGCTACACCGGCGTGAGCGCCGACGAGGCACCGCTGCACAAACTTGGCAGCGGCCAGTGGGAAAAGGCCAAGCGCCGCGCCGCCGAACAGGTGCGCGACAGCGCGGCCGAACTGCTCAACATCTACGCACGCCGTGCCGCACGCGAGGGCCACGCATTCCGCTACTCGCCTACCGACTACGAGACCTTTGCCAACGACTTCGGCTTTGAGGAAACGCCGGACCAGCGCGCCGCCATCCACTGCGTGATTCAGGACATGATCAGCCCGCGCCCCATGGACCGGTTGGTGTGCGGCGATGTGGGCTTTGGCAAGACCGAAGTGGCGCTGCGCGCCGCCTTTATTGCCATTACCGGTGGCAAGCAGGTGGCATTTCTGGCACCCACCACGCTGCTGGCCGAGCAGCATTACCAAACCCTGGTGGACCGCTTTGGCAAGTGGCCGGTCAAGGTGGCCGAGATGAGCCGCTTTCGCTCGGGCAAGGAAATTACCGGCGCACTCAAGGGGCTGGCCGATGGCACCATCGACATCGTGGTGGGAACGCACAAACTGCTCAGCCAGGACACGCACTTCAAGAACCTGGGCCTGTTGATCATTGACGAGGAACACCGCTTTGGCGTGCGCCACAAGGAGGCGATGAAGGCCCTGCGCGCCGAAGTCGATGTGCTCACCCTCACCGCCACACCGATTCCGCGCACGCTGGGCATGGCGCTCGAAGGGCTGCGCGACCTGAGCGTGATTGCCACCGCGCCCCAGCGCCGCCTGGCGATCAAGACTTTTGTGCGCACCGAGGGCAATGGCGTCATCCGCGAGGCGGTGCTGCGCGAACTCAAGCGCGGCGGCCAGGTGTACTTTTTGCACAACGAGGTTGAGACCATCGAAAACCGGCGCGCCAAGCTGGAGGAACTGCTGCCCGAGGCCCGCATTGCCGTGGCCCACGGCCAGATGCCCGAGCGCCAGCTCGAGGCGGTGATGCGCGACTTTATCGCCCAGCGCTACAACCTGCTGCTGTGCTCGACCATCATCGAAACCGGGATCGACGTGCCCACCGCCAACACCATCGTGATCAGCCGCGCCGACAAGTTTGGCCTGGCGCAGTTGCACCAGTTGCGCGGGCGCGTCGGGCGCAGCCACCACCAGGCCTACGCCTACCTGATGGTGCCCGATCTGGAGGGCCTGACCAAGCAGGCCAGCCAGCGCCTGGACGCGATCCAGCAAATGGAAGAACTCGGCAGCGGCTTTTACCTGGCGATGCACGACCTGGAAATTCGCGGTGCCGGTGAGGTGTTGGGCGAAAACCAGAGCGGCAATATGCTCGAGGTGGGCTTTCAGCTCTACAACGAGATGTTGGCCGAGGCGGTGCGCTGCCTCAAGGCCGGGATTGAGCCCGATTTGCTCGCCCCCCTGAACGCCACCACCGACATAAACCTGCACGCCCCCGCGCTGCTGCCCGAAGACTATTGCGGCGACGTGCATTTGCGCCTGTCGTTCTACAAAAAGCTCGCCACCGCCAAGACGGCCGACCAGGTCACCGGTTTGCTCGAAGAAATTGTGGACCGCTTCGGCAAACTGCCACCGCAAGCGCAAACCCTGATCGACGTGCACCGCCTGCGGGTGCTGGCCAAACCCTATGGCGTGCTCAAGGTGGACGCCGCCCCGGGCGTGACCACCATCACCTTCGAGAAGAACCCGCCCATCGACCCCATGAAGATCATCAGCCTGATCCAGAAAAACAAGCACATCCGACTGGCCGGCAACGAAAAGCTGCGCATCGAACGCGAACAGCCCGACCCCGCGATGCGTGCGCAGATGGTGCGCGATATTTTGCGGTCGCTGGGAAACCCTGTGGTGGAGAACACAACGGTAACGCCAATCTGACGCAGGCGTTGGGAGTCCGTATAATTTCCTGGCAATTACATGCTTCGACTCACCGGCCAGGAGGTTCACTGTGTCCCAAGTCACGATTTACATGGATGACGACGCTATCAAGCGTGCCAAGGCATCAGCAGCAGCGGCGCACCTGTCACTCAGCGCATGGGTATCGAAGCTGGTGAAGGAACAAACGCCTGCCGTTGACGCCAATGGTTACCCCGTTGGGTTTTTTGAAGAAATGGCCGCCAACGCCCATCTTTGGAACGACTTTCGGTTGGCCGAAGTGCTCCGTTCCGATCAAGTGGCCGATTTGCCGCGCGAGGCCTGGTGATGGTCCTGCTCGACACCAACACCCTGATCTATTTCTTCAAGCAACAAGGCCATGTGGCCGCGCATTTGCAGCAACTGCCTGCGTCTCGAGTTGCATTGCCATCGGTGGTGCTTTTTGAACTGGAATATGGCCTGCTGCGCTCCACCAAACCGCAAGCCCAGCAGCGCGGCATGGAAGCGGCCGTGGCCGCCTACCGTGTGTTGCCTCTGGACGCCAAGAGCGCCAAGGCTGCCGCCTGGGTCAGGCACGCCCTGGAACTGGCCGGAACGCCCATTGGACAGGGTGACCAACTGATTGCCGGTATCGCCCTGGCAAACGATTTGACACTGATCACCCGCAATACCCGGGAGTTCTCACGGATACCGAACCTGCGTCTGGCAAACTGGTTTGATACGCCACCGGACGCCGCAACACCGTGATGCGCGGCGCGTACTTGACACATCACGACACACCCATTCATTCGACATCTGACGCACACTGCATGACCTTCAACACCGAACCTGTGCCCGGTCTGATACTCCAAGGCACCCCCAACACCCTGCGCCTGCGCGACTTCAAGCTGGTTGCGTTCGACATGGACTCGACCCTGATCAACATCGAGTGTGTGGACGAGATTGCCGATGCTGCCGGGCGCAAGGCCGAGGTGGCTGCCATTACCGAGGCGGCCATGCGCGGCGAGATTGCAGACTACAAGGAGAGCTTGCGCAAACGCGTGGCGCTGCTGCGGGGCGTGCCCATGGCGCATCTGCAGGCCGTGTACGACAAGCGCCTGCAGATCAACCCGGGCGCTGCCGAGCTGGTGGCCGCTTGCCGGGCTGCGGGACTCAAGACGCTGTTGGTGTCGGGCGGTTTCACGTTCTTTACCGACCGGGTTCGTGCGCGGCTGGGCATCGACTTTGCCCGTGCCAATGTGCTCGAAGTGGACGGCGACGCCACCACCGGAACACTCACCGGTTGCATGGTCGATCAGGTCTGGGGCGATATTTGCGATGGCGCGCAAAAGTGCCGCACGCTGCTGGACGTGGCCTCGCTGATGGGAATTGACGCCAGCCAAACCATTGCCGTGGGCGACGGTGCCAACGATTTGCCCATGATGCACGCCGCGGGCTTGTCGGTGGCCTACCACGCCAAGCCCGCCGTGCGCGCGCAGGCCAAGGTGTCGATTCAGTCAGGCGGCCTCAACCGCTTGCTCGAAGTTCTGCGCCCGGACTGATCAGCCCTGCTCCAGCACCGCCCTGCCCGCCTGCACCGTAAACGCGGCCAGGGTCGAGATGGCGCAGTCGGCGCGGGTCACGTCGTCGACCACGCGCAAGCGGGTGTGCAAGCGCTCAGGTGTGATCTCCACCACACCGTAGCCACGCTCCTGGCTGTTGGCAAAAACGAAGTGCGGGTTTTCTGCCAGACGCTGCGCCAGGGCGTCGTGCCCACCGGCGCGCGAGGTCAGGCTGGTGCCGCAAAACTCCACCCCCAGGCTGCGGCTCTCGGGGCGGTCGTAATCGGCCTTGACGTGCCCGACCCAATTGGCGTGCACATCACCTCCCAGAATCACCGGATTGGCAAGGCGGTGGCGCTGCAGCGACTCCAGCAAGCGTGAGCGCGCCGGAGCATAGCCGTCCCAGCCATCGTTGGACAGCGAGCGCCCAGGGCCGATTCTGAAATCACGCTGCCCAAACAGCGTTTGCTGTGCCACCACGTTCCAGGGCGTGCTTGACGCGCCAAAGGACTGGTCCAGCCAGCGCTCTTGCGCGCTGCCAAGCAGGGTCCGCTGTGGATCGTCCCAGATGGCGCATTGCGCCGGGTTGACCGCGCCGCTACCCGCCCGTCCGCCCTTGGTACACGCCTGCGGGTCGCGGTATTGGCGGTCGTCCAACAGGTAGATCGTGGCCAGATCGCCCACTGCCACACTGGCGTAGATGCGCATCTCTGCGCCCGTGGCCAGCCCCTGCAGGCCGTGGGTCAGGACGCTGGCGCGCAAGGGCATGTTTTCGTAATAGGCCTGGTAGGCAGCGGCGCGGCGCTGGGCAAAGTTGGCTACCGCCGGGCCGCTGTCGCCGGGGGTCAGCCCGGCGTAGTCGTTTTGCACTTCGTGGTCGTCCCAGGTCAGCAGCCAGGGGCAGGCGGCGTGCATGGCCTGCAGGTCGGGGTCGCTCTTGTGCAGGGCATAGCGCGCCCGGTAGTCCTCCAGCGTGAGCACCCAGCCACCGCTGGCGTGGCGCGCGGCGTTGGCCGCGCCCGGGTACTCGTAGATGTAGTCGCCCAAAAACACCACAGCATCGACCTGCTCGTCGCGCATATGCCGGTACGCGCCATAGTAGCCGTGCTCCCAGCGCTGGCACGAGGCATAGGCCAGGCGCAGTCGTTTGAGCGGTGTGCCGGGAGCGGCCAGGGTACAGGTGCGCCCGACGGTGCTGGTGGCCTGGGCCACCATGAAGCGGTAGAAGTACCAGCGCGCACTCTCCAGCCCCGTCACCTCCACGTGCACCGAATGCCCCAGTTCGGGCACGGCTGCGTACTCGCCGCTTTGCACGATGCGTTGAAACTGCGCGTCGTGCGCCAGTTCCCAGCGCACCGTGATGGCAGCGGGCCCGAGCAAGGCCGAGGACGTGTGCGCGTTCTGCACCAGCCGCGTCCACAGCACCACCGAATCGTGCGTGGGCGAGCCGCTGGCCACACCCAGGGCGAACGGGTCGCCATTCCAGCGCACCTGGCTCCAGGCCGCACCGGGCAGCGCGCAGGCGGCACCGATCGCCAGTGCGTTGTGCAACATCGCGCGGCGCGTGGCCGCATTCGCTCCCACAGTGGAAAAGTTCTAGGTTTTCACAGCACCCCGGGCAGCAACCACCAGGTACGCTGCTTGTACACCGCCCACTGCGGGTAGCGCGACATGCTGGCTTCCTTGAGCACCATGTTGACGGCAAACACCGCGCCCCAGACCCAGGCCAGCACCAGCACCGGCAGCCAGTGCCAGGCCATCATGGCAAAACTGCCGTAAATCATCATCTCGCCGAGGTAGTTGGGATGGCGGATGTAGCGGTGCACGCCATCGGTGATCAGCCCGCGCTGCAGGCGCAGCGTGTAGTACTTTTGGGCGTCGGCCGCCACCATCAGCACGCTGCCCAGCATGCACAGCGTCAGGCACAGGCAGTACCACGCAAACTCGGGCAAGGGATAGACCGGTTTGGACACGCCCGCAATCAGCAGCCAGCCAAACAGCCAGTACGGCCCAAGCACAAACAGGAATGCGTTGATGCCGCCGCCCAGGGTGATACGCTTTTGCCAGTTGGGGTCGGGGAATGCCATGTCCTTGAGGAACCACACCAGCCCATAACTGCCGTGCATGGCCAGGTAAATCCAGGCAGCGGGCGAACTGTTTTGGTAGTACCACATCAACAGTCCCAGAAAGAAAAAGGTTCCGGTCTTCTGGAAATTGATCACCCAGGCAAACTTCCAGGGGCGCGGGCCACCCAGAAAGTCTTGCGAAACATAGTCGGTGCAGCGCCGTACAAACAGCGCCCAGGCGGGCGCGCTCTGCGGTTGTGCAAGGGTCTGGGTCGAAGTGTTCATGGCAATCGGCAGGTTGGCAAGACTGCCATGGTGCCAGTGATGTGCTGCCCGATATACTTGGGACTATCCCTTAGTACCCCCAAGGGGAACCTGATTTCACTATGCATTCGCTTCGGTTTTTGATTGCAGACGACAGCAAGGCACTGCAGGCCTACATGCGCCAGTTGCTCGTGGAATATGGCTTTGACCCGGCCTGCATGCACGCGGCTAGCGATACCACCACCGCGCTGGAACTGTCCAAGAACCAGTCGCCCGACTTTCTTCTGACCGATTGGTTTGCGCAGGCCGAGCTCACCGGCGTGGCGCTGTACGAGCAAATACTCGACCTCAACCCGTCCTGCCTGTATGCGCTGATGGGGCGCGATCTGGACGCCACGCAGATCGAGCAAGGCACCTCGGCAGGAGCCTTGTTTTGCCTGTCCAAGCCCTTTACCTCGGCGGAGATCAAGGCTGCCATGGCCCAGGCGCTGGAACAGTTGGCCACCCTCCATCCGGCGCTGCAAGAACATCTGGCGCAGCGCCAATCGCCGTCGGCGGTGTCGCATGCGCGTCATGCCGAGGCACCCGCCGCCCCGGTGTACAAGGTGGGCGAACAGGTGATGCACCAAGGCCGTACCGAGACCATCAAGCACGTCATCCTGCGCCGTGGTGAAGTGGCGGTGCAGTTGCAAGGTATATCCGGCCTGATTCCAGCCGCAAAAATCAACAAAGTTTGACACTTTCGCCCGGGCTTGATGCAACTCCTGCATAAGCCCATGAACCACCCCGTCAAGGCAAAGACAGAACTGCGGTAGGTGCCTAGAATGCACCGGTACCCACAGTACCGACGGAGCGACCATGACCCTTTCCCATCTTGCAGAGTTGCTGGCCTACACGCAGGAGCGCTCAGGTCCGACGGCGGCGCGCCAGACCCGTTTTGTTTCGGCCTATTTTGAAAATGCCGACCCCGAGGAAGTCTCGGCGCGCGAACCGGCCAAGCTGTATGCCATTGCCGACGCCCATTGGCGCTTGTTCGATGCACCGCGCAATCCGCAATCTGCCAAGGTACGCGTCTTTAACCCCACGTTGGCCGAAGACGGTTTTGTCAGCGACCACACGGTCATCCAGATCGTCAACGACGACATGCCATTTCTGGTCGATTCGGTCACGATGGCGATCAACCGCAGCAACCGCACGGCGCACTGGGTGGTGCACCCGCTAATGCGCGTAACGCGAGACGCCCAGGGCAAGGTGCTCACGGTGGGCAGCGCCGCTGCCGACGACGCCGATCCGGCAAGCCCGGTTGAGTCGCTGATTCTGGTGGAGTGCGACCGCATTGTTGCCACGGCCGAGCAGCAAGCGCTTTGTGCCGAGCTGACGCGCGTGCTCGGTGATGTGCGCAGCGCGGTGCAGGACTGGAGGCCCATGCTTGCGCACATGCGCGAAACCGCAGTCGCCATCGCGGCAGCCACCATGCCCGACACCCATCGGCAAGAGGGTCTGGACTTTCTGGCCTGGCTCGAAGACCGGCACTTCACGTTTCTGGGTGCACGCGACTATGACTTGCAGCGCGATGGCAGCACGGTGCGCTTGGTGGCGCGCGCCGACTCCGGGCTGGGCATTCTGCGCGGCCCCGTCAAGACCAGCGAAGTGCTGCTCCCACCCGAGGCCGTTGCGCTGCTGGACTCGAACGAAGCGTTGCTGGTGACCAAGGCGCTGACCCGCGCCACCGTGCACCGCCCTGCCTGGCTCGACTGCGTTGCGGTCAAGCGCTTCAATGCCGCTGGCGAGGTAGTGGGCGAAGCACGCTTTTTGGGGCTCTACACGGCCACCGCCTATCAGGCCACCACCCACGACATTCCCCTGATCCGCAGCCGCGTTGCCACCGTAATGCACGCCGCCGGTGTGGTGCCCGAGAGCCACGCTGCCAAGTCACTGCAAAGCATTCTGGACGCCTACCCCAGAGACGAACTGTTCCAGGTGGACACCCCCACCCTGACCGAACATGCGCTGGCGATCCTGCGCCTGCAAGAGCGCCAACGCCCGCGCCTGCTGCTGCGGCGTGACCCGTATGGGCGCTTTACCTCGGCGCTGGTGTATGTGCCGCGCGAGCGCTTCAATACCGAGCTGCGGGTGCGCATTGGCAATGAGCTGATGGCCGCGCTCGACGGGCAATCGATCGAGTTCACCCCAATGCTGACCGACAGCGCCCAGGCACGCATCCACTACCTGGTGCGCGCCAAGGAGCAAGCACCGCAAAACGTTGCCGTGGCGGCACTGGAGGCGCGCATCACGCGCCTGGCGCAGCGTTGGGAAGATCACTGCACCGCCGCGCTGCTGCACGCCCACGGCGAAGGCCCGGGCCTGGCCTTGGCGCACCGCTTTGCCCAGGCATTTCCGACGGCCTACCGCGAAGATTTTTCCGCCGCCGTGGCGGCCGAGGATGCCGACATTCTGGCGAACCTTTCCATGCAAGCACCCATGGCGGTCAAGCTGTACCGGCCGCTCGACGCCGCACCCGGCCAACTGCGCCTGAAGATTTACAACACCGGCAAAGTGGCGCTGTCGGACTCGCTGCCGGTACTCGAGCGCATGGGCGCGCGGGTGCTGGACGAGCACCCCTACGCCATTGGCAGCGCGGCCGATGCCCTGTGGATTCACGACCTGGGCCTGCAACTCCCCAGCGACACCGAACTCGCGCAGGTCAAATCCCGCTTTGAGGACTTGTTCGCCCAGGCCTGGCGTGGTGAGGTCGAAAGCGATGACCTCAACCGCCTGGCGCTCACCACCACGCTCGACGCGCGCGCCATCATGGTGCTGCGCGCCTATACGCGCTACTTCAAACAACTCGGTTTTGCCTTCAGCCAAAGCTATATCGAAGCCGCGCTCAACCGCAACCCGGTGATTACCGAGAAAATCAGCGCGCTGTTTTGCGCCCGGTTTGACCCCTGCGGGCACGACACGCGCGAGAGCGCGCAAACGCAGTTGACGCACGAGATCGAAGCGCTGCTCTCCCAGGTTGCCAGCCTGGACGAAGACCGCATCCTGCGCCAGTTTGTTGCCACCATCCGCGCCACCTTGCGCACCAACCTGTGGCAGCGCAGTGCCAGCGGTGGCATCAAGCCGTATGTGAGCTTCAAGCTCAACTCGCGCGAGGTGCCGGGCGTGCCCGAGCCCAAGCCCTTGTTTGAAATTTGGGTGTATTCGCCGCGTGTCGAGGGCGTACACCTGCGCATGGGCAAGGTAGCCCGTGGCGGGCTGCGCTGGTCGGACCGGCGCGAGGACTTCCGCACCGAAGTGCTCGGCCTGGTCAAGGCACAGCAGGTCAAGAATACGGTGATCGTGCCGGTGGGCTCCAAGGGTGGGTTCATCCCCAAGAATCCGCCCAGCGCGAGCGACCGCGACGCCTGGATGGCCGAAGGCATTGTCTGCTACAAGATCTTCCTCTGCGGCCTGCTGGATCTGACCGACAACATCGTCAAGGGCAGCGTGGTGGCCCCCAAGGACGTGGTGCGCCATGACGCTGACGACGCCTACCTGGTGGTGGCAGCCGACAAGGGCACGGCCACCTTCTCCGACATTGCCAACGGCGTATCGGCCGACTATGGCTTCTGGCTGGGCGACGCGTTTGCTTCGGGCGGCTCGGTTGGCTACGACCACAAGAAGATGGGCATTACCGCGCGAGGTGCCTGGGAGGCGGTCAAGCGCCATTTCCGCGGCGTGGGCGTCAACACGCAAGCGACACCGTTTACCGTGGTCGGCATTGGCGACATGTCGGGCGACGTGTTTGGCAACGGCATGCTGCTGTCCGATCACATCCAACTGGTGGCCGCGTTTGACCACCGGCACATCTTTATCGACCCCACGCCCGACACTGCGCGCACGCTGGCCGAGCGCCAACGCCTGTTCAACCTGCCGCGCTCCAGTTGGGACGACTTTGACAAGACGCTGATTTCCCCCGGCGGTGGCGTCTATGCGCGCAGCGCCAAGTCGATCACGCTCAGTGCCCAGGCGCGTGCGGCCCTGTCGATAGAGCGCGAGGAACTCACGCCGGTGGAATTGCTGCGCGCCCTGCTCCAGGCCAAGGTCGATCTGATCTACAACGGCGGCATTGGAACCTACGTCAAGGCTGGCACCGAGAGCCATGCCCAGGTGGGCGACAAGGCCGGTGATGCCTACCGCGTCAATGGCCGTGAGTTGCGCTGCAAGGTATTTGCCGAAGGCGGCAACCTGGGATGCACCCAGTTGGGACGCGTCGAGTTCGCGCAACAAGGCGGCCTGATTTACACCGACGCCATTGACAACTCGGCCGGCGTGGACTGCTCCGACCACGAGGTCAACATCAAGATTTTGCTGGGCAGCGTGGTCGAGTTGGGGGATCTCACGCTCAAGCAGCGCAACGACCTGCTGGCGTCGATGACCGACCAGGTCGCCCACCTGGTGCTGCAGGACAACTACTACCAGACCCAGGCGCTGGAGATTGCCAACCACCGTCCGCTCTATTTTCTGGACGGCCAGCAGCGCCTGATGCACTGGCTCGAAGGCGGCAAGCGCCTCAACCGCGCCATCGAGTACCTGCCCAGCGACGATGAACTCGCCCGCCGCCGCGCCGCCAAGACCGGACTCACGCTGCCCGAAAACGCGGTGCTGCTGGCCTACGCCAAGATGGCCGTGTTTGACGACCTGGTGGCCAGCAATCTGCCCGACGACCCGTTCTTTGGCCGTGCGCTCAAAAGCTATTTCCCGCAGGTGCTGAGCGAGAAATTTGGCGCGGCCATCGGCGCGCACCCGCTCAAGCGCGAGATCATCGCCACCTTCATCACCAACACGGTGCTCAACCGCACCGGCTCCACCTTTGTCAACTTCCTCGCCGCCGAGGCGCGCTCCACCAGCGCCGACGTGATCCGCGCCTATACGCTGGCACGCGAGATTTTTGACCTGGAGCCGCTGTGGGACCAGATCGACGCGCTCGACTACCAGGTAGAGGCCAAGTTGCAGCTTGACCTGCTGAGCAAGCTCATCGCTATTGCGCAACGCGCCTCGCGCTGGATGCTGCGCCTGCGCGAGCAGGGCACCGACTTGCCCACCCTGATACAACGCTACCAGGGGCCAGCGCGCGAGCTGCGTGCCCATCTGGCCGACTGGCTACCAAGCGAGGCGCTCGCCAACTGGCAACAAGCCAGCGATGCTCTCACGCAAGCGGGCGTAGAGCCTGCGCTAGCCAGCAACCTGACTGCGCTGGAGTTCATTTTTCCGGCGCTCGATCTGGTTGATCTGGCGCAGTCGGCCCACACCAGTCTGGAACTGGCGGCACGCGCCTACTTCGATGTGGAAGCCACACTGGGCCTGCGCCAATGGCGCATCCAGATCAACCGCCTACCCGCCAACACCCTGTGGGAAACCCAGGCACGCGGCAGCGCGCGCGACGATGTGTACTCGATTGCCCGCCAGATCACCCTGGGCCTGCTCTCACGCAACCAGGCGCTGCCCGACTGGAGCAGCAGCAACCGCAAAGCCATTGACGGCCTGCGCCACCTGCTCACCACCATCAGCACCCAAGGCCCCGACCTGGCTCCGGTCTCCGTGGCCCTGCGCGAACTGCGGCATCTGGCCTGACGCTAAAGCGGCGTCACTGCGAGGAGCGAAGCGACGTGGCAGTCCCACCTCGTCATCGCGAGGCCGCACTCCCACCGCGTCATCGCGAGGCCGTCAGGCCGTGGCGATCCATGCAGGAATACCAACGGACAGGGATTGCCACGCTTCGCTCGCAATGGCGTCATAGCGACCGCGCCAATCGGCCAACGCCTTCTTCGATCTTGGCGATGTCGGCGGTGGCGAAGCTCAGGCGCAGGGTGGCGCGGTCGGGGTGGTTGGCGTAGAACGGAACGCCGGGGACAAAGGCTACTCCCTGCTCGATGGCGCGCTTGGCCAACTCGCCGCCGTCGCTGGCCTTGCCGTGGGCACCGGTGAGGCGTGCCCAGACAAACAGGCCGCCTTGTGGCTGCACAAACTCAATCGCGTTGCCCAGTTCGCGCCGCAGTGCGTCGCCCATGGCCTGGGCGCGTTCGGCGTAGACCTTGCGCACCTGGGCCAATTGCCCTGGCATGCGCCCGGCCTTGAGGTACTGCGCTGCGGTGGCCTGGGCAAAGGTGCTGGTGTGGGCATCGCTGAACTGTTTGCACATGGTGGCCTTGGCCAGCAGTTCGGGTGGCGCAATCATCCAGCCCACGCGCAAGCCCGGTGACAGCACCTTGCTCAGCGACCCACAATGCGCCAGCAGGTCGCGGCTGCCAGGGACGGAGTCGCTCAGAGCTAACAGCGAGGCCGGTGGCGGCGTGGCACCAAAGTACAGGTCGCCATAGGGGTCGTCCTCGACGATCAATGTCTGGTACTTGACGGCGAGTTCGAGCACGCGCTTGCGCCGCTCCAAGCTGAGCGTGGCACCACTGGGGTTGCCAAAGGTGGGAATCAGGTACACCAGCGCGGGCCGATGCTGTGCAATCAACTCCTCCAACTTGTCGGTCTGCACGCCCTGGGCGTCGATGGGTGCGCTGATGAGTTCGGCACCGTACAAGCGAAAGCACTGGATGGTGGCCAAAAAGGTGGGTCCTTCGACAATCACCTTGTCGCCCGGGCTGATCATGGTTTTGCCCAGCAGGTCGAGCGCCTGCTGGCTGCCGGTGGTGACGATCAGTTGGTCCGCAGCCACCGACTTGGCACCCTTGGCCTGCATAAAGGAGGCGAGTTGCTGGCGCAGCGGCTGGTAGCCTTCGGTGGCTCCGTACTGCAGCGCAGCGCCCGCGTCCTCGTCGAGCGCGCGGTTGGATGCGGCGCGGATGCCCTCCACATCAAACAGCGCGCTGTCGGGGAAGCCCCCGGCAAAGCTGATGATGCCGGGCTTGCCCAACAGCTTGAAGAGTTCACGGATGGCAGAGGTTTCGACCTGGTTGAGGCGTTGGGCAAATTGCATGGGGTACAGCTTTCAATGAAGTGGGGTAAATTGTCACCGATTCTTCTCCCCCTATTTTTGAGGTTCCGGATTGAAACCGCACGATATTGAGACCTTTTTTGCCACGCTGGCGCAGGCCAACGCACAGCCGCAGACCGAACTGGCGTTCAGTTCGGTGTTCGAGTTGCTGGTGGCTGTGCTGCTCTCGGCCCAGGCCACGGACGTGAGCGTCAACAAGGCCACGCGCACCCTGTTTGCCCGGGCACCCACGCCCGCACGCATGTTGGCGCTGGGCCAGACCGCGCTGGAGCAGCACATCAAGACCATTGGCTTGTATCGCAGCAAAGCGCGCCACGTCCTGCAGACCTGCGCCATTTTGCTGCGTGAGCATGGGGGCCAGGTGCCGCGTACGCGCGAGGCGCTGGAGACCTTGCCGGGGGTGGGCCGCAAGACCGCCAACGTGGTGCTCAACGTGGCGTTTGGCGAACCCACCATGCCGGTGGACACGCACGTGCTGCGCCTGTGCAACCGCACCGGCCTGGCACCGGGAAAGACGCCGCTGGAAGTGGAACGCAAGCTGCTCGCCGTGGTGCCGAGCGCGTACGCGGTGCATGCCCACCACTGGCTGATTCTGCACGGGCGCTACATCTGCAAGGCACGCACACCCCAATGCGCGAAGTGCGCGGTCTCTGGGGTCTGTGGCTATAAACTCAAGGCTCTTGCACCGCCCTAACCGCCTTGCGCTGCCGAGCGCCACCCACCAAGGATTCCATGCCCTTTCACGCGCTCAAGCTTTCTGCGCCACTGGTTCGCGCCGCCACCGATCTGGGCATGGCGCTGCCCACCGCCATCCAGCAGCAGGCCATTCCCGCCATTCTGGCGGGCCACGATGTGCGCGGTTGCGCGCCTACCGGCTCGGGCAAGACGGCGGCCTATGTCTTGCCACTGCTGCAGCGCCTGCAGGGGCAGCCCGTTACGCGCCCACGACGACCCGCTGTGCTGGTACTGGTGCCCACGCGCGAACTCGCCACCCAGGTAGGCGACGTGCTGCACCTACTGGGGCAGCACTTGCCGCACGCCCCCAAAATTGCCGTCGCGTTTGGCGGTGTTTCAATCAACCCGCAACTGATGCATCTGCGTGGCGGTGCCGACGTGCTGGTGGCCACGCCCGGGCGCCTGCTTGATCTGCTCGACCACAACGCGCTGCAACTGCAGTGGCTGCGCACGCTGGTGCTGGACGAAGCCGACCGCCTGCTCGACCTGGGCTTTGCCGAAGAGCTAGCCCGCGTACTGGCGCAGTTACCCGCACAACGCCAGAACCTGTTTTTCTCGGCCACCTTTGCCCCGGCGGTGCAGACGCTGGCGCAAACGCTGCTGCATGACCCGGTATGCATTGACATCGCCGCCCCCGACACCGTTGCACCGCTTACCGTGCAGCGCACCATTGCCGTGGACGCGGTTCGCCGCACCATGCTGCTGCGCCAAATGATCAAGGACAATGGCTGGAGCCGCGTACTGGTGTTTGTGGCCACCAAATACGCCACCGAACTGGTGGCCGAAAAACTCTACCGCGCAGGCATTTTTGCCACCGCCTTCCATGGCGACCTGAGCCAGGGCGCGCGTACGCAGGTGTTGCAGGAGTTCAAGGACGAGCGCTGGGAGGTGGTGGTTACCACCGACCTGGCCGCACGCGGACTGGACATTGCGCAACTCCCGGTGGTGGTCAACTACGACCTGCCACGCGCCAGCACCGACTACGTGCACCGCATCGGCCGCACCGGGCGCGCTGGCGCACCCGGCTTGGCCATCAGCTTTGTCAGTGCCGACACCGAGTCGCATATGCGCCTGATCGAGCGGCGTCAAAAGATGGAGCTTGCACGCGAAATAATTCCCGGCTATGAGCCGACACAGACCGCACCGATGGACCACGCCAGCGTGCCCGGAACCGGCGGCATCAAGGGCAAGCGCCCGAGCAAGAAGGACAAGCTGCGCGCGGCCGCAGCACGCACTCCATGACGGCGTGGCGCGTGGCGGCAGCGGGCATGGTGGCGCTGGCCGTGGCCATGGGCATAGGCCGCTTTGCCTTTACGCCGCTGCTGCCGATGATGCTTTCTGACGGCGTGGTGCAACTCGCACAGGCAAGCTGGCTGGCCAGCGCCAATTACCTGGGCTACCTGGTGGGCGCGCTGCTGTGCACGTTTCAACCCTGGATTTGGCGGCGGCTTGGCCTGACCAACGCGCCACACGCACCCACCCTGGTGCGTGCCGGTCTGCTGGCCACGGTGCTGCTGACCATGGGCATGAGTCTGCCGTGGAGCGCCGCGTGGCCGCTATTGCGCTTTGCTGCGGGTGTAGCCAGCGCCGTGGTGTTTATCTACACCTCGCTCTGGTGCCTGGCGCAACTGGCGCGGCTGAATCTACCGACCATGGGTGCGCTGATTTACGTCGGCCCCGGGTTGGGCATTGTGGCAAGCGGCGTGGCCGCCAGCGCCATGGTGGCGCTGCACTGGAGCGCTGCTGCGGGCTGGTTCAGCTTTGGGCTGTTGGCGGCACTGCTCACCGTGCTGGTGTGGCCCACCCTTGGCAGTTCGCCCTCGGGCACGCCCGCAGCGGCTGGCGCTGCGGCAGGCGTGGCAACGGACGCGCCGCACGTGTTGGATGCCCAGATGCTGCTGTTCACCCTGGCCTATGGCATGGCCGGTTTTGGCTACATCATCAGCGCCACGTTTCTGCCCGTGATTGCACGCCAGGCGCTGCCAGGCTCGCCCTGGCTCGACCTGTTCTGGCCGATTCTGGGCCTGGGTGTGATTGCCGGTGCGCTGCTGGCCTCGCGCATGCGCGTGCGCGATCTGCGCGCGTGGCTGATCGTGTGTTACCTGGTGCAGGCAGCGGGCGTTTGCGCCAGCCTGGTCAGCCCCACCCTGGCGGGCTTTGCGCTGGGCAGCCTGCTGATTGGCCTGCCTTTTACCGCGATTGTTTTTTACGCCATGCAGGAGGTGCGCCGCCTGCGTGGCACGCAGGCATCGAGCTTTATGGGGCTGGTGACCGCGTTGTATGGCCTGGGGCAGATCGTGGGGCCACCGCTGGCCACGGCCTTACTGCCTGCGGGCGGCGCCGGCCAGGGCTTTAACGTGAGTCTGCAAATTGCGGCTGCGGCGCTGGTGTTCGGTGCCCTGCTCTACGCCCTGCTGATGCGCCTGTATCCCCTGCCGCGCTAACGGCGTCAGCCCTACAGCTTGGGCAAGGCAACCCACTGGTTGGACAAGGGCAGGATGCTGATGCGGCCCTCAAACGCAGCCACCAGCGCCTGGTGGGTGCGCGCATCCGAGCTGGCGCCCTGGTGCGTGACGCGGCCTTTTTCCATCACCACCATTTCGTCGGCTTGCAGCGCCATCGACACCTCGTGCAGCACGCTGACCACGGTTTTGCCCTGGGCCACCAGATCGCGCACGATGGCCAGCCAGTCGGCCTGGTGCGGCGCGTCCAGATTGGCCAGCGGTTCGTCCATCAGCAGCACCTGGGCCTGCACCGCCAGCGCCCGCGCCAGCAGCACGCGCTGGCGCTCGCCGCCCGAGAGTTGCCCCAGCGCGCGCTCGCGCCAGCCCCAGGCCTGGGTGGCACGCAAGGCCTGCTCCACTGCCTGGTGGTCGGCAGCGCTGGGCGCAGCCAGCCAGGCCTGGTGCGGCAAGCGCCCGAGCATGGCCACGTCAAACACGGTCAAGTCGTCGGCGCTGGCTTCGTTCTGGCCCAACCAGGCCATTTGCAGCGCACGTGCGCGCCCGGTGAGCCTGGACAAAGGCGTGCCCAGCAAAGACACCTCGCCGCTGTGCGGCAGCAGACCGGCCAGCACCTTGACCAAGGTTGATTTGCCCGCGCCGTTGGGTCCCACCATGCTGGTCCATCGCCCGGCAGCAATCGACAGCGTGATGCCATGCAGGATTTCGGCGTTGCCCAGACGCGCGATGACACCCTCTGCGCGCAATGCGGTGGTGCTCATGGCGTGCGGCTCCCGGCAGCACGCCGGTGCATCAGCCACAGCAGGTAGCTGCCGCCAAGCACCGCCGTCAACACGCCTACTGGCAACTCCTGCGGCGCGATCACCCAGCGCGCCAGAATGTCGGCGGCCAGCAGCAGCGCGCCGCCCATCAGGCTGCTGAGCCAGATCAGGCGGCCATGGCTGGTTTTGACCACCGAGCGCACCAGGTGCGGTGCCGCCAGGCCGACAAAGGCAATCAGTCCGGTTTGGGCTACAGCGGTTCCCGTGGCCAGGGCCAGCACCACCACCAGCGCGGCGCGCAGGCGCTCCAGCGGCAGGCCCAAACTGGCGGCAGTGAATTCGCCCAGCGAGAGGCCGTCCAGCGCGGGCGCAAGCGTCCAGGCCGCCGCCATGCACGCCAGCCACGCCAGCAACATCACCCAGCAGGAGAACCAGCCCACGTAGGCGGTGCTGCCAAGCATGAACGCCTGCATCGACTGCAAAAAGTCAGGCCGCGCGAGCATGATCAACTCCTTGGCCGCACCCAGCACCACGCCCACGATCACACCCGCGAGCAACAGGCGCAGCGTGTGCTGCACGCCCTTGGCCAGCACCAGCGTGAGCACCACGCCGAGCACCGCACCGGCAAACGCGCCGCCGGTGAGGCCCAGGCGCACCAGCCATTCGGTGGCCAGCGGCGACACCCCGAACAGCACCAGAAACAGCGCCACGCCCAGCGCCGCACCGGAGGCGCTGCCCAACAGATAGGGGTCGGCCAAGGGGTTGCGAAACAAGCCCTGCGCCACCGCCCCGGCCAGTCCCAGCAGGGCACCTGCCACCCAGGCACCCAGGGTGCGCGGCAGGCGGATGTCCCACACGATTTGCCAGGCAATCGGGTCGGACACGGCGTTCTGCACGCTGTCAAACCCGGTGCTGCCCACACCGGCCCCGAGCACGCCCAGCGCTGCGGCAAACAGCAGCAACACCAAGCCCAGCCATTGAACGCGGCGCTGGTTCATGGTGTGCGCGCCTTGTCCGGAATTTTGTCGGTGATGCAGCGCGCCATGATGCGCGCGGCGTCGGCCATGCGCGGCCCCGGGCGAACCAGCACGTCGGATTCTTCCAGCGTGAAGCGGCACACGCGCTGGTTGCGGATGGCGCGCATCGCGGCCCAGCCCGGGCGCGTCTCCATGCCGGCGGAAAAGCCGTCGCCCACCATGATCAGGTCCGGGTCGGCGCGCACCACGTATTCGGGGTTGAGTTGCGGAAACGGCCCCATGCGCGCAGGCACGATGTTGGCCACGCCCAGGCGGGCAAGCGTCTCCCCAATGAACGAGGCTTCACCGGCGGCATAGGGGCCGCTGTTGACTTCAAAGTAGACCCGGGTCGCACGTTGCGCGGGTGTGAGCGTTTGGGCCAGCGCTGCAATATCGGCATCGATGCCGCGCCACAAGGCATGCGGGTCAGGCACATCGAGCAGTTGCCCCAACTGCAGCGACACGCGGCGCAGGTCGGCGTGCGTCTTGGGCTCGAGCGCCAACACCTTGATGCCCAGCGCCTGCAGCCGCTCGGCCGCGCGCGAACTCGCCGCCAGCAACACCACGTCCGGGCGCAAGGACACAATCGCCTCGATGTTGGGATCAAGCCCACCACCCACCGGCGCCAGCGCACGCACGCCAGGCGGGAAGTTGGAGTCGCGATCCACCCCCACCAGACGGGCGCATTGCCCCAGCGCGCAAACGGTTTCGGTAAGCGACGGCAGCAGACTCACAATGCGCTGCGGTGCCTGGGCAAACTGCAGCGTCACGCCCCGGTCATCGGTCACCGTCCCGGCACACGCGCCCATCGTGCACGCGCCCAGCACCAGCGCAACCAGGCCTGAACAGCAGGCATGGGCGAGCGACGCTTTGGTGGTGCGTGCGGTGTGCATGAGACTTGCAGGCGTGATGGCAGAACGGCTGCGGGTCAGTGACCATTCCAGACGATGCCAACGTACAGAGCACGCGCGGATTGGTTGTAGCCGTAGGCACTCTGGTACTGTTGGTCGAACAGATTCTCGATGCGCGTTGTCAGCGCCACCGTCGGCGTCAGGGCATGGCGAAGGGTCAGGTTAACGAGCGTGTAAGCGTCCAGCGTCGGTGCCGTGACAATGTCTGGCCGCTCGCCGGTGTAGCGCAATTCGCCACCCAGAGTCCAGCCTTGCAACGGCACCGACGCGGCCAGCGACGCCATGGTGCGCGCGCGCCGAATCAGACGCGCGCCACTGGTCTCGTCGCGCGGGTCCTGCAAGGTCAGGCTGGCACGCAGATCGGCCAGTGCCAGCTTGCCGGTGTAGCTCACTTCAAGACCCTGGTTGGATGCGTCTGTGACGTTATTGAAGCTGTAGGTTGCAAAGTCGTACAGCATCAGGTTGGAGGTTCGGGTACCAAAAAGGGTTGCACGCACCACCTGCTGATCGAGCGTCCATTGCAGACCGAGTTCGCGTGACCGCGCCGTTTCCGGGCGAAGTTGTGGGTTACCTGAAAACGGGTCGTACAAATAGCCTAAAGGCGGCAGGTTGAATGCACTCGACGTGCTGGCAATACCTTTCCACTGGCTGGTGAACTGGTAGCCATAACCGAGATAGGCGGTGGACTGACCATCGAGTCCTTCGGCGTTGTCGCGGCGCAGATTGAGTTGGAGCGAATGGGCACCGACCGCGCCGCTCAACCCCGCAAATAGCGCCGACACGCCACGCTGGCGGTACAAGTTGGTTGCGTAGCTGTCAGTGGCATCAATGCGCTGACGCTGCGCCTCCAACCCTGCGGTAACCAGCAAGCCCGATAGATTGACTTCGTTGGTCCAGTTCAAGGTCTGACTTTGGGTCACGGCCTCGCTGTCATAGGGGAAAGCGGTCTGTCTGGCGTCGTAGGCCGAACGCTCCCGGCCTTCGCTGTAGCTAAGCTTGCTGCGCCAGTCGGCCATGATCTGGTTATAGCTATAGACCTGCCAAGTGGCGAGGGTACTGCTGCCTCGGTGGACATCGCTTGCCTTGCCAAAGCCGCCACCATCGGTATCAAATTGGCCTTCGCTGCCCTGACTGAGCAGACCCAGCGTTTGACCGGGAGCGATTTCATTCGAAAAACCCAGGTTGTAGTGCCGGTTGCGATAGCCATCGGCATCCGGGTTTTCGCTTGGGAACTGGCGAATATTCATTGCCGAGAAGCCATCGGTCTGTTCGCTGCCAACTCCGAGGAAGAATTGGGTCGATCCCAACTGCCCTCTGGCCCCTGCAGCACTTCGCACGCTGCCATACGAGCCGACCTCGACTTGCGCGAGGGCCGCCGGTTTTCCGGCACCCTTACGCATGAAAATCTGGATCACACCGCCAACCGCTCCACTGCCATAAATGGCCGAGACATTGCCGCGCACCACCTCAACGCGCTCCACTTGATCGAGCATGATGTGCTCCAGGCTGACGCTACCGGTGGAGTCCTGTTTAGTCAATGCCACACCGTCAATCAGCACCAGCACCTGCAGCGAGGCGCCGCCACGCAAAAACAACGTAGCCGAGGTTCCTCTTCCGCCACTTTGAGTGAATTGGAAGCCAGCTTCACTGGCCAAAAGGCTGGGCAGATCAATGGCCTGCGAGCGTTCTATGACATCGCGCCCAATGACAGTGGTGTGAGGCAGGGTTTGGGTGAGCAACTGTTCAGAGCGGTTGGCGGTGACCACAGTAGGAGCCAGGGTCGTGTCCGCTTGCACAGTGGAGCAAAACGCGCACGCGACCAACGCCAGACGCGAGGCCCACCGCGCGGGAGAAAAATGAAAGTTCATAAAAGTGAGAAATACCAACAAAAAACCCTCGCCGTCTTCCCCGACAGCACATGGGCGTCACGGTTGGGCGCAGGCGCACAACCACCGTGTTGGCCGGTATCCGGGCTGGTGGAGCAACTTGCCAAGCCTTCCCAGGCGCGTGTTCAAAACGCCCAGTGACTGTGATGGCAGTTGAATCGTGAAGATTCGTCCACTTACCGTTGCGGGGGCAGCGCAGGTTAGGTGGGCTGTGAACAGCCTGCCCTCCTGCTTCCCGTTGAACTGCGGCGTGTGAACCACACCGCGAGCACCAACGCGCGCATTTTACGCCGGACTGGGCTGGCAAAAACCCTACAATGCGCAAAGTATGTCGAACCAGACCCACATCGACCAGATCGCCGAACGTGTAGAGCGGCTCTTGCTGCGCTACCACGAACTGCAACGCACCAACGCGCTGTTGACCACCCAGGTCGAGAGCTTGACGCATGAGCGCGACACCCTCAAATCCCGGCTGCAAGCGGCACGCGCGCGGGTGGAAGCGCTGCTCGACCGGCTGCCCCAGGAAGCCACTGTTCAAAAAGAGTCCACATGAAGCAGCTTGAAGTGCAGATCATGGGCCAAAGCTACCTGCTGGGTTGCCCCGAAGGTGGTGACGCGCGCCTGCTCGATGCGGTGGAGCGTGTGGACACGGCCATGTGCAAGATTCGCGACGCCGGCAAGGTACGTGCGCGCGACCGCATTGCGGTGCTGGCAGCGCTCAATCTGGCGTTCGACCTGTCCGACCACGCACCTACGGCCTTCGCTGCGTCGGCAGCCAGCGACTCGCCGGCCGCACAAGGCGGTGACGCCAACATCCTGCTCACGTCGCTGCTTGAGCGCCTGGACGACGCCCTGAGCGAAGACGGCCGTTTGCTGTAAAGCAACAACCCTGCGCGGGCAGCGTTCTTTACACACGCCAAGCAGATTGCGCGCCTACAATCACCACTGTCTGCGGTGCATGCCGGGCTTTATATTTCCTTGAACCAATGCTCTTAGAGCCCGGGCTTGGAACATTGCCCTGCCAGCGTGATCATCTCGCGTCAGATGAACCCAAGGCTTGCGCTGACCTCGCCCACCTGAACTCCGGTTCAGGATGCCGGTCCGGTGGCATTCGCAGACACCTTATTCGACCATGTCACTTGAACCCCTCCTGATCTTTGAACTGGCCAGTCTCGGTCTGACCACCGGCTTTATGGCGGGGTTGCTGGGGATTGGCGGGGGCATGCTGATTGGACCGTTCATGACGCTGATCATGTCGGCGCGGGGTGCGTCGGCTGACCTGGCGGTCAAGATGGCGATTGCCACGTCGATGGCCACCATCATCTTTACCTCAATCTCCAGCGTGCGTGCCCACCACAAGCGCGGCGCGGTGCGCTGGGACATCGTCAAGGGGCTGGCACCAGGAATTCTGCTGGGTGGTGCAATTGCCAGTGCGGGGGTGTTTGCCATCCTCAAGGGCACGTCGCTGGCGATCTTTTTTGGCCTGTTTGTGGGCTTTTCTGCCACACAGATGTACCTCGACAAAAAGCCCAAGCCCAGCCGCGTGATGCCCGGGGTGGGCGGGCAAGTGGCGGCCGGTGGCGTGATCGGGTTTCTGTCGGGCCTGGTGGGTGCGGGCGGGGGCTTTATCAGCGTGCCATTCATGGTGGCGCACAACGTGCTGATCATCAACGCCGTGGCCACCAGCGCCGCGCTGGGCTTTCCGATTGCACTGGTCAATACCGTCGGCTATGTGGTCAGTGGTGCCTCGGTGACCGGCTTGCCACCAGGCTCTTTAGGTTATGTGTGGCTGCCCGCGTTGGTGGTGATTGCCACCTGCAGCGTCATTACCGCGCCGCTGGGCGCACGTGTGGCGCATCGCATCCCGGTGGCAAAGCTCAAGAAGGTGTTTGCCTTCGTGCTGTACGCACTGTCCTTTTACATGCTGAGCAAAGGCTTTCAGGGTTAGGCACTCACGCCATGGCACCCGCGTGGCGGCTGTTCGGTACCGACTCAAAGAAGTAGCTGATACGCTGGCGTGGCGAGAGGTAGTCCATTGCGTCGTGCGGCAACAGTGCCGGTTTGACGCTGCGCCGGATGGCCAGGTTGGGCTCGCGCTCCAGATCGACAATCAGCGCGTCATAACGGGGAACGCCGGGGTCGTGCACCACAATGCGTGGCTTGAGCGGCCGCGCGGCGTTGACTGAAACCACCATCGCATAACGCTCGTCAAGTAACTGCACCACCGAGCCCGGCGGATAGACGCCCATCATGCGGATGAAGGCACTCAGCGCCACTGGGTCAAAGCGCGCGCGCTGCTGCGCAAAGATCATCGACAAGGCCTCGTGCGGCGTCATGGCCGCGCCGGGGCGGCCCGGATTGCACAGGTTATCGTAGCGGTTCACCAGGGCCAGCACGCGCGCCGGGCCACTCATGGCGTCGGCCTTGATACGCTCCGGGAAACCACTGCCGTCGGCCAGTTCATGGTGCTGTGCGATGGCCTTGAGCGCACCGCGCGACAAGCCCATGGTGCGACCGAGCTGCAGGCTTTGCGCCACGTGCTCCTGGTACACCTTGACTTCGGTGCTGGAGAAACCATCGTCGTGCCAGCGCACGCGCTCGGGCAACGCCGACTTGCCAACATCGTGCAAGAAAGCCGCCACACCCAAGTCCACCAGATCCTCCTGCGCCAGTCCGATGGCCTTGCCCAGCAGCAAGGAAACGATGGTGACGTTGACCGGGTGCAGCGCCGCCTTGTCGCCTGCAGTTTCGGACAGCAGCCGGATGGCCGACTCGCCTTCGGTCAACATTTCGCCCACAAACCCACCCACCAGGGCGGCGCATTGCTGTGCTGCCACGGTGGGTTGCGCGCGGATCAGGTCCAGCGTCTTGCGGTACTGGACTATGGCGTCGCCAAAGCGGCGCTCGCACACCACCAGGCTGCGCTGTTGGGCTTCGAGTTGCTGCGCCCACTCCTCTTTACGCGCTTGCTCGGGGGACGCGGGTGTCAGTTTGGCGGGATGGGGCTGCGCTCCTTGCGCGGTGCTCTCAACAGAACGCTCAACAATGGGGTCGCTCTTGGCGGGATCAAAACGCACGCGCTGCAGACCCATGCCACGGATGGTCTCGATCTGGCTCGCCGAGGAAATCTTGAAACTTCCGGTGGGAAACGGGTGCGCCATCCAACTGACGTCCAGTTCCACAAACAGGCCAATGCGCAGTTCGCTGACGCTGACGAAATGGGATTCTTCGGCCTTCATGGATATTTCTGCAAACCTTCCCTAGTTTGGATGAGCCTGTGCACTTGTATGTTCACCGAGAGAGATTGGCAAACAGCTTGCGTAACAGTCTGAATCTACCACGCTGGTCAAAAAAATACCCGCCAATAAAGCGGGTATTTTGTGAAATATCAGGCACTGACCTGACCTGATCAACCCATGTGCAGGCCGCCGTTGACGGAGAAGTCTGCACCCGTGGCGTAGCCACCTTCGTCGCTGGCAAGCCAGGCCACGATGGAGGCGATTTCAGAAGGTTCACCCAGACGCTTGACCGGTACGGTGGCCACAATCTTGGCCAGCACGTCTTCGCGGATGGCCTTGACCATGTCGGTGCCGATGTAGCCCGGGCTCACGGTGTTGACGGTAACGCCCTTGGTCGCCATTTCCTGCGCCAACGCCATCGAGAAACCGTGCATACCCGCCTTGGCAGCCGAGTAGTTGGTTTGACCGGCTTGGCCCTTGTTGCCGTTGACCGAAGAAATCTGGATGATGCGGCCCCAGCCCTTTTCCACCATGTCGGGCACGACCTGCTTGGTCACGTTGAACATGGAGTTGAGGTTGGTGTCGATCACAGCGTCCCAGTCTTCGCGCGTCATTTTCAGGAACACGCGGTCGCGGGTGATACCGGCATTGTTGACCAGCACGTCAATGATGCCGTGCTCGGCCTTGGCCTTGGTGAAGGCTTCGACGGTGGAATCCCACGAGCCCACATTGCCGACCGACGCGAAAAACGTGTAACCCAGCGCGGATTGCTCAGCGAGCCACTTGGCATGGTCGCGGGTGGGGCCGCAACCGGCAACTACCTTGAAACCGTCCTTGTGCAGACGCTGGCAAATGGCGGTACCGATCCCACCCATGCCGCCGGTTACATACGCTACTCTTTGACTCATAGTGACTCCTCTTTGGTTGAAATAATTAACGCTCGATTGTCAGGGCAACGCCCATGCCGCCGCCGATGCACAGGCTGGCGATGCCCTTCTTGGCATTGCGCCGCTGCATTTCATGCAACAACGTCACCAATATACGACAGCCGGACGCACCGATGGGGTGGCCGATGGCAATGGCACCGCCGTTGACGTTGACCTTGCTGGTGTCCCAGCCCATTTGTTGGTTCACAGCGCAAGCCTGGGCGGCAAACGCTTCGTTGATTTCGAGCAGGTCCAGGTCTTGTGCGTTCCAACCCGCGCGAGCCAGCGCCTTTTGCGAAGCGCTCACCGGGCCCATGCCCATCAGCGCGGGGTCGAGCCCGCTGGTGGCAAAGCTGGCAATGCGGCCCATGGGCGCCAGGCCCAGCGCAGCGGCCTTGCTGGCCTTCATCACCATCACGGCGGCAGCACCGTCGTTGATGCCCGAGGCGTTGCCGGCGGTCACGCCACCGGCCTTGTCGAACGCCGGACGCAGGCCCGCGAGTGCTTCGGCATTGGATTTGCGATTGAGAAACTCGTCGGCAGCAAAGACGATCGGGTCGCCCTTCTTTTGCGCGATGCTAAACGGCACGATTTCATCGACAAACTTGCCTGCATCCTGCGCCGCTGCCGCCTTCTGCTGGCTGCCCAGCGCCAGTGCATCCTGCATCTCGCGCGTGATGCCGTAAGCCTTGGCCACGTTTTCTGCAGTAATGCCCATGTGGTACTGGTTGTACACGTCCCACAGGCCGTCGACGATCATGGAGTCGATCATTTTCCAGTCGCCCATGCGTTGCCCGTCGCGGCTGCCAAGCAGCACGTGGGGCGACAGGCTCATGTTTTCCTGGCCACCGGCAATCACGATCTCGCTGTCGCCATAGGCCACGGACTGGGCTGCCAGCATGACGGACTTGAGGCCCGAACCACACACGGCATTGATGGTCAAGGCCGGGGTTTCCTTGGCCAGGCCGCTCTTGATCAGCGACTGGCGTGCCGGGTTTTGCCCGACGCCTGCAGCGAGCACCTGGCCCAGGATGACTTCACCGATCTGGTCGGCACCGAGTTTGGTGCGCGCCAGCAGGTTCTTGATGACCGCCGCGCCCAAGTCAGTGGCGGGCGTTTTTGCCAGGGTTCCGCCAAATTTTCCTACGGCAGTGCGCGTAGCGGCAACGATGACGATGTCTTCCATGTGTCTTACTCCAGTTGATGTCGACGATGACTAAACCTTGACCTTGACGTAGCTGCCCGGCGCAGCTTCGAGCGCCTTGTACTTGCCCTTGCCATACGTCTTGGGTGCGGCAACGAGTTTGCCCGCGTGGCCTTTGAGCCAAAGCGACCAGTCGCCCCACCAGCTACCCGGGTGTTCAACCGCACCTTCCATCCATTCGGCCTGGGTTGGTGGCAACTTGCCGTCTGCACGAATCCAGTGGCTGCGCTTCTTGTTGGCCGGTGGGTTGATCACGCCAGCGATGTGGCCCGACGCGCCCATCACAAAGCGCCGCTTGCCCTTGAACGCCTGGGTGGAGGCATACGACCCCACGATGGGAACGATATGGTCTTCGCGCGAGCCGTAGATGTAGAACGGAACATCAACCTTGGTGAGGTCAACCTTGACGCCGCACACCGTGGCCTTGCCCGGCTTGACCAAGTTGTTTTCGAGGTAGGTGTTGCGCAGGTACCAGGCGTACCAGGGCCCGGGCAGGTTGGTGCCGTCGGCGTTCCAGTACAACAGGTCAAACGGTGGCGGGGTTTCGCCCTTGAGGTAGTTGCCCACGACGTAGTTCCACACCAGATCGTTGGGGCGCAAGAAGCTGAAGGTGGAAGCCAGGTCCTGGCCCTTCATGATGCCGCCTTGGCCCATCTCTTTTTCGCGGTAGCGCACAAAGGCTTCGTCAATAAACACGTCGAGCACGCCGGTATCGCAAAAATCGACAAAGGTGGTCAGCAGCGTGGCGCTGTTGACCGGCTTTTCACCGCGCGCAGCGAGCACGCCCAAGGCGGTGGACAGCATGGTGCCGCCGACGCAAAAGCCGAGCGCATTGATGGTGGGAACACCGCAGATTTCGCGGGTGACTTCAATCGCCTTGATCACAGCGTTTTCAATGTAGTCGTCCCAGGTGGCCTGGGCCATCGACTCATCGGGGTTGCGCCAACTCACCACAAAGGTGTGCTGCCCCTGCTCAACGGCATAGCGCACCACAGAGTTGGCGGGCTGCAGGTCGAGAATGTAAAACTTGTTGATGCACGGGGGCACCATCAGGAACGGGCGCTCGTACACCTTGGCGGTGAGCGGCTTGTATTCGATCAACTGGAAATACTCGTTCTGAAACACCACCGCACCCTCGGTGGTGGCGACGTTCTTGCCAACCTCGAACAGGCTCTCGTCGGTCATGGACACATGGCCCTGGCGCATGTCGTGAATCAGGTTTTGCACACCCTTGGCAATGCTCTCACCCTTGGTGTCGATAGCCTTCTTCTGTGCTTCGGCGTTGAGTGCCAAGAAGTTGCTGGGGGCCGATGCCGCCGCCCACTGCTCTACGGCAAAACGTACCCGGTTGCGCGTTTTTTCATCGGCTTGCACCGCTTCGGCCAGACCCATCAGGGTGCGCGCGTTAAGCAGATACACCGCCGCCGTATAGGCCGCCACCGGGTTGCCTGCCCAGGCGGCATTGGAAAAGCGCCGGTCCGACCCAATTGACGCACTGCCGTCGTTCTTGAACAGGGCCATCGACTCTTCCAGATACTGGCGTTGCAGCGCTTGCACCTTCTCGGGGTCAAACCGGATTTCAGGCGTTTGGGTGGGGATGCTTGCCTTGGCTTCTGCGATGGCGCTCATGCTCTGGAACGACTGCAGCGCCTTGGACCAGCCTTCGTTGACGGACAGTTGAAATTGTTGGGCCGCACCGGCCCAAAATTCAGAAGCGTTCTGTGTCACTCCGGTACCTTTAGAAGTTGGTTGGATGGAACCATGGAGTATCGCAGGCTTAGCCCTACGAAATCCTGACACAGGTCATTCAAGCCAGATGCAGGCGGCCTGGCGACCGCTTACCCGATCCCGCCGGTGCGAGAAAAACCGCGCCGGATTGGCCACCGTGCACCACTCTGGGCTACCGTCGTTGCCGTACACCCGATTGACGCCCGCCGAGCGCAGGCGCTGGCGCGCCAGGGCGGGCAAATCGGCCAGCCATTTGCCGTGGGGCAGGCTCTGGAAGCAGGTGTGCGCCTGGGCCTCGTGCGCGACAAAGGCGCTGCGCACATCGTCCCCCACCTCAAACGCCTGCGGCCCGATGCAAGGGCCCAGCCAGGCGATCACCTCGGTCCCGCCGCCGGCGCTGCCTTGCGCCGCAAAGCGCCGTGCAATCTGCTCCACCACCCCCGCCCCTTGCTGCCCGGCCAGCCCGCGCCAGCCAGCGTGCACCGCCGCCACCATCGTGCCCTGCAGGTCGCACAGCAGGATGGGCAGGCAGTCGGCCACCATCACGGTGCAGGCCAGGCCCGGCACGCGCGTGAAAGCGCCATCGGCGTCCATCCCCTGGGCCACGCCGGGCGCGAGTTCCAGCAGGTGGGCGCCGTGCACCTGGTTGAGGTACACCGGTGTTGCGCCCAAGGCCGCCTGCAGGTGAGCGCGGTTGCGCGCCACATTGGGCGCTGCGTCGCCCACGTGGGTGCCCAGGTTCAGGCTGTCGTAGGGCGGCTGCGACACGCCGCCGGCACGCGTGGTGCACAGGGCGCGCACGTGGGGCGCTGCGGGCCACTGGGGCAGCAGCCAGTCGGGGTTCCAGGGCGCAGAAGTCATTGGCGGGCAAGCCGGTTCAGGGCGTGGGCAAGTACATCGGCCAAGGATAAACCCGAATCCCGGTTTATCCTTGGTTGGATGGCGCGCCGGGCAGTTACTATTGCACTCTTTGCACGCCAGTGCGTGCTGCTGGAGAACCCCATGATTCTTGAAATTGCCGATTTTCGTATCCACCCCGGACAGGATGCCGCCTTTGAAGCCGCGATTGCGGGTGCCGCCCAAACCATTCTGGCCCGCTCCAAGGGCTGCCAGGGCTACAAGATCAACCGCTGCGTGGAAAACCCCGAGCGCTACGTGCTCGAAGTCTTTTGGGACACGCTCGAAGACCACACCGTGGGCTTTCGCCAGTCGGATGCCTTCCCGCAATGGCGCGCCATCATTGGCCCGTTTTTCGCAGGCCCACCGGTGGTGGAGCATTTTGAACTGGTCGGCAAGTCGGCCTGAGCGCAACCACCATCGATCCACGCACCTTGGAGAAAACTGCCATGTCCTACGTCGTCACCGCTCCCAGCCCCGTATGCGTTCCGGTACTGGGCATGAGCGCCACCTTTGCGGTGCACCGCATTTACTGTGTGGGGCGCAACTACGAAGACCACGCCAAGGAGATGGGCCAAACCGGGCGCGAGGCACCGTTCTTCTTCATGAAACCGGCCGACGCCGTGCTGGTGGCCCCGGCGGGCCAGACCGCCGCCATGCCCTACCCCACCCTGACCCACAACCTGCATCACGAAATTGAACTGGTGGTGGCCATTGGCACAGGCGGCAGCCATATCAAGGCGGCAGACGCGCACCAGCACATCTATGGCTACGCGGTGGGCCTGGACATGACGCGGCGCGACCTGCAAAACGACATGAAAAAAATGGGCCGCTCCTGGTGCATAGCCAAGGGCTTTGACCACTCGGCCCCCATCGGCACCATCACCCCGGCAGCGCAAGTGCCGCAGATCGAACAGGCGGGCATCTACCTGCAGGTCAACGGCCAGGACCGCCAGCGCAGTGTGGTCTCCAAGATGATCTGGAACATTGCCGAAACCATTGAGCAACTATCCGCCGCCTGGGCACTGCAGCCCGGCGACCTGATCTACACCGGCACCCCCGAAGGCGTGGGTGCCGTGGTGCGCGGCGACATACTCGAAGGCGGCGTCGATGGGCTCGCGCCTATTCGGGTGCGGGTGGAATAGAACCTTAGGTGGAGCCAGCGCCCACGCGGCTGCTGCACACCAACGCCCAGGCGTCCTCCACCCAGTCGCACAGAATGGAGCGTGTCTCACGCGGGTCGATGATGTCAAGAATGCCAAACTTCTCGGCAGTGCGAAACGGCGACGTCATGTTCAGGTAGAACGCTTCCAGTTCGGCCCGCTTGGCACCCGGGTCGGGCGCGGCGTCAATCTCGGTTTTGTGCGCCGCCATCACGCCGCCCTCAATCGGAATGGAGCCCCAGCGCGCCGAGGGCCAGGCGTAGCGCAGGTTGAGCGCCTCGCCGTACTTGGGCGCGTGCAGCGCCCCGGCCATGCCAAAGCAACGCCGCACCAGCATCGAAATCCAGGGCGAGCGGCACTCATGCACTGCCTGCCCGACACGTGTGGCACCCAGCAGCGTGCCGCCAATTTCGGCATCTACCCCGGTCTGGTTGCCCGGTTGGTCCACAAAGTTGACCACCGGCAGACCAAACAGGCTGCACAGGTTGACATGGCGCTCCATCTTGTAGGCTGCCTGAACCGTCATGGCGCCACCCTGCACCTTGGGGTCGTTGGCGATCACGCCCACAGGCACGCCGTTGACGCGCGCCAAGGCGGTGATGACCGAGCCGCCCTGGTAACGCCCGATCTCAAAAATGGAGTCGTGATCGAGCACGCTGGCGAGAATCTTGCGCGGGTCGTAAATCTTGCGCCGGTCGCGCGGGATGGCGTCCTTGAGCCAGTCGTCGGCGCGGTTGGGATCGTCGGTGGGCGTGAGCACTGGCGCGGTGTGAAACACGCTGCGCGGCAGGTAGCTTAAAAAGCGCTGCACCTGGCGCAGGGCATCGGCTTCGTCCTCGGCCTCGTTGTGCACCAGTGCGCTTTTGCGGTGGACTAGGTGGCCACCGAGGTCGTTCTTGTCCACGTCCTGCGCGTAGGCCTGGCGCACTACGTGCGGGCCTGCAGCCATCACCTGGGCCTGCTCGCGCACCATCACCGAAAAGTGGGACGACAGCACCTTGATGGCACCCTGCCCCGCGCACGCACCCAAAGCCACACCCACCACGGGCACGGTCTTGAGAAGTTCGTTGGCGGGCCAACTTGGGTATTCCGGGATCTTGGTGCCGCCAATCTGCATCAGCAGTTTGACGCTGCCCCCGGCCGAATCTACCAGCCGAATGAGCGGCATGCGCAACTGGTGCGCCATGCGTTCAATGTAAATCCACTTCTCGGCAATGGTCGCCTCCGATGAGCCCGCCCGGATGCTGAAGTCATCCACGTGCAGCGCGACCTTGCGCCCTTGCATGCGGCCGGTACCGACGATGGCATTGGTGGGGTCGAGCCGCTCGAACACGCCCTCATGGCTGTAGTGGCCCTTGCCCGCCAGGCTGCCAAGCTCGCGGAACGTGTCCTTGTCCAGCAGGTGCGCAATGCGCTCACGCGCGTTCATGCGGCCGCTGGCTTTGAACTTGGCCAATGCCTGCGCCCCGCCCATGGCATGGGCAAAGCCGCGGCGCAGTTGCAGTTCGTGAAGTTCAGCAGCCCACTCGCCTGAGGGCTCCAGGGGTGTGTTGGATGTCATAGTGCATTCAGACCGAGTTCGGCTACCAATTCCTGCGTCAGTTTGAACTCGCTTTGCATGTAGCGGTGCGAGTCCACATAGCCCTTGAAGATGGGTTTGTTACCGGACTTTTTCACCATGGCAATCCACTCGGGCGACGCGGCCACCTGCTTGAGCGTCTGTTCCCAAAAACGGATTTGCTCGGCGTCCACCCCGGCGGGCAAGAGCACGCCGTTGTAGCTGACATAGTCGGCTGCCACACCCTCCTCGCGCCAGGTGGGCACCTTGGCCAGCGGCCCGGTGCCGCGCTCGGCCGCAGCGCTCACCAGGATGCGCACGCGGCCCGCTTGCGCCATGGGCACCACGGTCGGGCCGGTGGCCGACACCACATCCACATGCCCGCCCAGCAGCGCGGTCATGGAATCCGCCGACGAGCGAAACGGTGCCACCGTCAGTTTGGCAACATCCACGCCCGCGAGCTTGAGTGGCTTGGCAATCGCCAGGTGGGTGTTCAGGCCCTTGAGCGGCGCAACCGCAATCTTGAGTGACTCGGGGTTGCGCTTGAGTGCGTTGACCAGATCGCGCCCGCTCTTGAGTGGCGAGTCCACCGGCACCGCCACCAAAGTGGTTTCTTCCACCAGCATTGCCACCGGCACAAACTCGCGCACGTCGGCCTTGAGAATGCCAGTGACCTGCCCTGCAATGCCGCCGGTGTGAAAGGTGCCCAGGTAATGGGCATTGCCACGGTTGCGCTGCAACTGCTGCAGGGCAATCAGCCCGGCAGCACCGGGCTTGTTGTCGGCAATGACGGTCTGGGCGTTGACCAGCTTGAGACTGTCGAGCCCCTGCTTGATGGAGCGCGCGTACAGATCCACCGACCCACCTGCCGCCACGCCAATGACGTAGTTGATGGCCTGTGTGGGCTTCCAGGCACTCTGCGCCTGCGCCAGTGCCGGCAAGACTCCTGCCATGCCGCTGGCAGCAACCAGCTCCAGCCACTGGCGGCGCTGCAAAGGGGTTGGTGTCATGTGTTCTCCTTGGGCGAGGTGGGTGGCAGTGGAAGTTGCACCGCACCTTGCGCAACCAGCGCCGCGATACGCGGGGCGTCAAGTTGCAGGTCGGTGTTCAAAATGTCAAAGCCGTCTGCGCCCAGCGCCGGGCCGGTGTGGCGAATGCTGCCAGGCGTGGCCGACAGGCGCGGCACCACGCCGGTTTGCGATGTGTGGCCCAGGCGGGCGTGCGGCACTTGCACGATCATGTTGCGCGCCGCGAAGTGCGGGTCGGCGTATATGTCGGCAATGGTGTAGGCGCGCGAGCTGGGCACCTCGCCGGCCAGCAGCAATGCCTCCAGAGCGGCGGCGTCAAAGCCACGCGTCCAGGTGGCGATGATCGCGTCAATCGCCTTCATGTGCTCGGGCTTGCCGCGCTGGGCGATGGTTTCAAAGCGCGGGTCGGTCAACAACCCGGGCTGCTGCATCAGCGCCACCAGACGCTTCCAGGTCGGATTGCTGTTGGCGGCAATGAGCACCCAGCCACCGTCGCGGGTGGGGTACAGGCTGTTGGGTGCCATGGAAGGCAGGTTGGCACCCTCGCGCTGGGGCACGGTGCCCAGCTTCTCAAAGGCCGGCACCACCGGTTCCATTTGCGAATAGGCAGCTTCGTACAAGGCCACATCCACCACCTGGCCGCGCCCGCTGTGCGTGCGCGCATGGATGGCCGCCATGGCACCAAAGGCGGCGTACACCGACGACAGGTAGTCCGTGGTGGCCAGGGCCACGCGCGCGGGCGGGCGGTCGGGGTCACCGGTGAGGTGGCGCACGCCGGCCACAGCCTCGCAAATGGCACCGTAGCCAGGGCGCTCAGCGTAGGGGCCGCTTTGGCCGTAGCCGCTGATACGCACCATCACCAGACCGGGGTTGCGCGCAGACAGCACGTCGTAGCCCAGGCCCAGGCGCTCCATCACTCCGGGGCGGTTGTTTTCCACCAGAATGTCGGCGCGCGCAATCAATTCCAGCGCCAACTCGCGGCCCTGCGGCGTCTTAAGGTCCAGACTGATGGAGCGCTTGTTGCGCAGAATAGACGCCGCGTAGAGCGACACATCGCCCACATGCTGGCCCATCTGGCGTACCGGGTCGCCTTCGGGCGGTTCGATCTTGATGACGTCGGCACCAAAATCGCCCAGCAGCCGGGTGCAGGCCGGCCCGGCAATGGTGGAGCAAATTTCGATCACTTTGAGGCCCGCAAGAGCCGCTGGGCTGGGATGCTGGTTCATGGCTACTCCAGCCAGACGACCACCTGGTCGTCCACCACCGCCTCGCCTTCGGCCACCAAAATTTCTTTCACCACCCCGGCGACGGGCGCGCTGATGGGAATCTCCATCTTCATGGACTCCACAATCAACAAGGTGTCACCCTCCTTGACCGTCTGGCCCACCAGGGTTTCGAGCTTCCAGACACTACCGCTTACTTCAGACCGCACTTTATGCATGAGAAACCCAGTTCATTCAAATTTCGTTGATCGGCCGCATGATTGTTACCCATCATGCTGGGCAGGGCTTGTCAGACGCGTGACTCACAACAAACCCGTTCTGCGTCATAGCGGAGTACGTTGCCATCACCGTGCGACCATCAGCGCCAACAGCAGAACAGGTACGCCCATCTTGAGCGCGGGGAACTGGCCGCTGGGAGCCGGGGAACGCGCTCGCGCCAGGGGCAATCGCGCCCCTGGCGGCAGTTGTGATTACAGCAGGTGATAGGAACCTCCCATTTGTGTTCTTGTAGCATCGTGTCGCCGAAACGAGGAACTGCATGCGGTTACCTCTGCTACTGCTCTGACGCAATTGAAATAACGATCGATGTCTTTATCCCGTCGCTTGAAACCACTACCGTCAATGGCAAGCCTCCGACCGGTACCTTGGTGGCGACAAACGAGTTGGTTGGCGCGTCGTACCTGATCCATCCGGGCAGTGCCCCACCGTCGGCCGTAGTGGTCACTACGTTCTTGCCTGCTGCAACGTCGGCGGGCAAACCAAAGCTGAAGCCACTGGCTGCTGCTGTGTCTTTGGGCACGGTAACCGTCACAGCGCCAGTCACGGTGGCTGAGGCTGTCCTTGCCAACGTCACCACCACGCCCGGGCTCCCGGTATTGAGGACGGTACCTGTCGTTGCCACAGGAGCAGTCGCTGGCACAGCGGCGCTCCTTGTTGTGCTGGTATCGGTGGCTGATGCCGAGGTTGTGCCATCAGCCATGCCGGTGCTACCCGATGCTGTGGTGCTTGTCGTCGTACCAGCGGGCGCTGGCACCGCCGACTGGCCACTCGCGGCGTCAACATTGGGCAAGATCTGCACGGCAGGAGGCGGCGGCGGCACTTAAGCCGCGTTGATGGTCAAGGTCCCATCCTTGAAGTTGCTGAAGTCGTAGTTACCCGCTGCCAGCGAACCCTGCTTGACAACAATCGGCGTGGTTCCAACTGGTGTGGTGAGATCGGCTGCGGCAGACAACACAGCGCTGCCGCTGACACCAGCAGTGCCTGGCGTCTCGTTATTCACAAAGCCGCTGAGCGTCGCCGTGAACACCGGGTTGGCCTGCCCCACGATGCGACTGGCATCGTCTGCCGTCACGGTGAGGTGCGCCTTGTTGATCGTCAGCTTGCCTTCCACAAAACTCAAGGTGTAGTTGCCTGATGTCAAACCCTGCGGCGTGATGGTGAAGCTGCCAACGTTGGTGGCACCCTGGGAACTGCCTGCAAAGCCAAGCGTACCGCCGAGAACGCTGGCGCCTTCATTGTTGACCAAGCCGCTGTAGGTCACGCCATTGCCACCGCTGTAGGCGTGGCCATCGTAGGTCTTGCTTGCATTGCTGGCCGTCACCGTCAGTGGTGCGGGTGTAACGGTGAGGCTGCCGTTGACGTAACTGATGGTGTAGTTGCCTGCGTTGAAGCTGCCACCCGTGGCCGCACTCGGCGTCACGGCATAGGGGCTGCCGGTCACGCTGGCTGAGGCAGCGCTGCCGGCACTGGTCTGGGTGACACTGCCAATGGTCTCGCCGTTTTGCAAGCCGCTGCTGGTGAAGGCGCTGAGCGTGGGCGTCTGACCATAGACCTTGCTGACGCTGCCAGCCGTCACCGTCAGTGGCGCCGGTGTGATGGTCAATTTGCCGTCGACATAACTGATGATGTAGTTGCTTGCTGCGCCGACGCTGAAACCTTGGTTGCTTGGCGTCAGTGCGTACGTGGTTCCGGCTTTGGCCGTAGCGGTGGCGCCGGCCGGAGTGCTCACGGTGGCAGTGCCGATCGCATCGGTGCTGGCCAGGCTACCCTTGGTGACCGCAACAGCCCCGCTGCTGGGGTTGGCGCTGCCGTAGCTGCGACTCTGATCAAGCGCGGTGACGGTGATGGGCCGTTGGCTGATCGTGGCATCTGCCAGCGTTGGCTGCGTGACGCTGTAGTTGCTGGCCAGGGAGGTGCCGCTATCAGCAATGGTGACCGCCGCAGTGACCGAGCGAACGCCGGCATTGGCGCTCGACAAAGTGCCGCTGCTGGTGCCGCCCACAGTAAGGGACTCCCCCGCGACCAGACCGCTCAGCACCGCCGTGCCCGTCAATGCATCGACCGCGCTGCCGTCGTAAACCCGGCTTGTGCTGGCAAGCCCGCTTACCGTCAAGGCCTTGGGTGTGATGGTGACATCCGCCAGCGTGGGCTGGGTCAGGCTGTAGTTGCTGGCAAGGTAGGCGCCGTTGTCGTCAATGCTCAGCGCCGTGCGCACAGAGCGGCTACCGGCGTTCGCGCTGGACAATGTGCCGCTGCTGGCGCCTCCCACGCTCAAGCTCTCACCGCTGACCAGGCCGCTCAATACGGCCGTGCCGCTCAAGGCATCGATCGTGCTGCCGTTGTAGGCCCGGCTGGTGCCTGAGAGCCCGCTTACCGTTAGCTCCCTGGCCATGATGCTGGCCGTCATATTGCCGGGCTGTGCCGTCAAATAGTAGTTGCTGTTGGAGACCCCATTGGCTGCTGTCACCACAATGGCGTCGCTCACGTCCTTGGAGGCAAAGTTGCCGCTTTGAATCAGTGCCACGGTGTCGCCCGCGTACACCGTACCGCTCAAGGTGCCACCGCTCAGGGTCGCGGTGGTGTTGCCGTCGTAAGTCTTGCTGCTGGCTACCGTGGTGCCGCTTACGCTCAGTGGTGCCGCTGAGATCGTCACGCTGTTGTTGGCACTGCGGTTGGTTGCGGGCAACTGGTAGTTGCTGGCCGACCCCGAGCCGTTGCCCAAAGTGATGCCGCCAAAGCTGCTGATGTAGTTGCTGGCGTTGTCGGTCACGTTCTTGCTGGCTGCGCTGGCGCTGCCGCTGAGCGACAGTGTCTCGCCATTCACACCGCTGACGCTCAGGGTGCTATTGGCCAGCGTGGTGCTGCCGTCGTATGCGCGGTTGGCTGATACCGTGGCCGTGGCCTGACTGATGGTCAAGGTGCCGTTGACCAGTGTTGGAAAGTCGTAGTTGCTTGCGCTCAAGCCCGTGCTGCTGGCCGTTTTGGTTGTCGACCCCACGGCGCTGGTAGGCGTCGCGCCATTGCTACCGGTGGCGCTACCTGTAACACCCGAGGTGGCCAGTGTTTCGCCAGGAATAAAACCGCTGAGGGTCTCGCTAAAGGTCGGGTTGCTTGCGCCGTAAGTCCGCGTCTGATCGGCAGCGGTAACGGTGAGATGCGCCTTGCTGATGGTCGCCGAAGTCGTGCCACCGGTCAGCGTGTAGTTCGTGCTGGTAATGCCGAGCGTGCTGCTGGCAAAGCTCGAATACGTCGTCGCATTCGGACTGCTCACGGCGGCAGCCCCCGTGAGCGTGGGTAGTGCCTCCCCACCAACTACATTGCCTGACAAAGTGAAACCCGTCGTGAAATTGGCGTTGCCGTCATACGTTTTGCTGACAGTCACATCAAGTGGTTTCTTGTTGATGGTTGCAGAGGTCGTGCCGCCCGCGAGTGTGTAGTTGCCGTTGTTGAGCGCCAGCGTGCTGGCACTGAAACTGGTGTAGGTCCCAGCGGTGGCACTTGATACCGAGGCGCTGCCGCTGACCGTGGGCGCGCTGTTGCCATTGACCATGCCGACAAGCACCCATCCGCTGTTGAAGCTAGCACTGTTGTCGTAATTCTTGCTAACCGTGAGATTGAGCGGACGCGGGTTGATGATCCAGTTGACATCACTGCCAACGCTCAGCGAGTAGGCATTGCCCACCGTAATGCCGCTAACGTAGCGTTCTGCGTAGGTGTTGGCCGCCGAACTGGCGCTCAGGGGAGTGCTCCAGGTCACTGTGCCACTTGGCGAGGGATCGATCGTAGTATTGCCACCCGCCGTTGTGTAAAACCCATAGGTAAGGCTCGGTGTATCGCCGTAGTAGCTGCTGCCGGCGATCAAACGGAGGTAAACCGGCGTGGTCAGCGAACACGTGGTGAAGGCACACAGCTGCGGGTAATTGCCGGAGGTGATCGTCCAGATCGGCGTGGTTGCGAAGTCCCAACCCGCGCCAGTGAAGTTGCTTCTCGTCTGCATTCCCGCCGTACCCAGGCCGGTCGCCCCTGTTAGCGCAGTGCTACCACTGCCGAACCCCGCACTCATACTGTGCGTGTCCCAGAAACTATTGCTAATCGTTCCTGCTAATAACCTATAACCCGCAAACCCACCCATATAGGTGGCGGAGCCGCCGGTCACAGTGGCGCTGGCGCTATAGCTGTCTTGGATGCTTCCACTATTCATCACGCCAACAAAGCCGCCGAGAAAATTACCGCCACTCACCGCGCCAGTGGCGTAACTCTTGGTGATGATTGACGTAGCGCTGTTTATTTTTCCGACAAATCCACCGACATCAAGACCTGCTCCGCCTGATGTCGTCGCGGAGGTGTAACTTTGCGTGATGCTGCTGTTGATGCTGACGGTGCCGCCGTCCAATAGGCCGACAAAACCCCCGACATCACCAGTTCCGGTGACCGTTCCAGTGGTGAAGTAGCTATTGCTAATCGTCCCGCCATTGTTATTGCCGACAAGTCCACCTACATTGGTAGCTCCGATGACGGCCCCGGTGGCGTAAGAATTCGTGATGCTGCCACCGGTGCCATTTTTACCAACCAAACCGCCGGTATTGGTTGAGGTGGCTGTAACGGTGACATCGCCGGTCGCGTAACTGTTACTGATTGATGTCGTGCCCTGGCCTGACCAACCAACCAAGCCGCCAGTGGACGCAGAGACACCCGTATTCGAGACCGTCACCGCGCCTGTTGCATAACTATTGCTGATAGATCCTTGGACCAAATAACCCACCAAGCCTCCAATGCCTTGACCGGATCCGGTTGACTGACTAACCGTCGAGGTTGAATAACTATTGGTGACGATGCCGGAGTTAGCACCAATGAGACTGCCGGTGTAAATGCCACCCGTTACAAAACCCCCAACTATGCCGACATTGCGCACCGCTCCCGTCACGTATCCAAAAAGGCCGGTTGCGCAATACGATCCCGTCAAAACAGGATGAACCGTCGGGCTCGTGATGGTGTGTCCCAGACCATCGAATGTGCCGCTATATGGCGAACTGATCAAGCTATGGACGTACTGATTAACATACGTATAGTCGTACACCCCAATCGGCTTAAAACCCGCGCCCGTATTCCAAGTGCTGGTTGATGTGGCATCAATGTTCGCGCCCAGCACATAATTGGTTGTCAGATTCGCTGTCGCAGCCATGCCCTGCAAAGTGGCCGCGCCACCCGTGGCATCGGTTGCTGCGCCCAAACTGGTAATCACCGTGTAGGCTTTAACCACGCCATCCGAGCCTTGCTTGGTGGTGAAATTAGTTGTACCGGCGGGCAGGTTCACCACGCCACCAGACGTTGTAATGGTGCTGGTGTTGCTTGCTGCGACTGCACCCTGACCGTAGTACAGCGCAAGGCTGGCGGTGCTGGTCGCCGTCATCGCCGCTTTGATATTGATGTTGCGCCAAGCATCGAGCTTGAGCAAATGAGCCGCCCACGAAACAGCATCATTCACAATGATGTCGCCGTTACCCGCTGTGCCAGTGGCGCAGGTTGCGCCGGTACACGAAGCAGTCGTCGCCGTGGTTTGAATGGTCACATGACTGGTTAACAGTGCATCAGTTAACGCCGCACCGGTGATGTCGCCGCCACTGGCAGCGATGGTGAAGTCATTCGGGTCAAGCAACCACGAACCAGACAAGCCGTGCGCGGCAGCGGTAGTGACTCGTGCGCTATCGGCGATTTTCAAATGCGAACCACTGGTTTCCACAAACCCACCATCGCCCCCCAGATCACCGCCCCGCGCAGAAATGCTGCCGCTGACAGTGGTCACGCTATCCGCATTGTCCAAACTCGCAATCAACGTCGCCGTGCCGCCCTTGCCCGCGCTATTGGTCGCCGCATCCACGTTGATGCTGCCGCTGTGGCTGATGCTGTCGGATGCGGCCAGCACAATGCGCCCGCCATCGCTGACCAGGCCCGTGGCTTCGAGTGCGCCGCTGTTTTTGATCACACCGCCTTGCAAATGATTCAGCGCCTGGGCGCTCAAAATGATGAGGCCGCCGGGGCGTGCACGGCATTGCCGTTGTCCACCAGTGCAGCGATGGTGGCTGGCTCCACCTGGATGTTGGCCAGGGTATGGTTGCCGTCAAACTGCAGCTCAAACGCCTCGCCAGCGGCCAGGGCCACGGTGCCGAGTTGCGCCACGATGACGCCGCTGTTGCGCACCTCGGGCGCCAGCAGGGCGATGTAGCCGCCTAGCGCCGCAGTCAGATTGCCGTCGTTGACCACGCTACCGGTGGCGCCGTTGCGGGTAAAGGTGTTGCTGCCTGCCATAAAGTCGGCGTTGCTGATGCTGTGCGTGGTGGCCACCAGACCGCCCACGTCCGCACTGGCGCTGGGTGCAAAGTACACGCCGTTGGGGTTGGTCAAAAACACCTGGCCATTGGCGTTGATCTTGCCAAAGATCTGGCTCGGGTTGTTATCGAGCACGCGGTTCAGCGTGACGCTGCTCACGCTGGGCTGGTTGAAGTTGACCTGCGCCTGTGCGCCGACGTTGAACGTGGCCCAGTCAATGGCGGCGCGGTTGCTGGTCTGGTTGACGTTGAGGGTGGCTGCGCTCTGGCTGATGCCGACCTGCCCTGCCACCACCTTGCCGCCGGTCGGCAGTTGCGTGGGCGCGGGTGGGTTCGGCGGCGCGGCAAAGGCCGGCGCGGGCGCGATGCCCAGCACCACACTGGCCGCTGCCAACACCACAGCCCCAGAGGCCCGCTTGCCGCGCCCCTTGACCGTTTCAGCAACAGCAACCCAGGTGTTGGTGATTTCGTTGTAAATCAGGCGGTAACTTTTGTTCATGATTTGATTTCCTGGAAACTAGTGATATCATCGGCAATATGAAACTCAAGCGTGTGGTGCTCGACACCAATGTGCTGGTGGCCGCAGCCCGTAGCCGCAATGGAGCCTCGTTTGCGTTGTTGGCGGCACTGCGCCTCAACCGGTTTCGCCTGCTGGCTTCGGTGCCCTTGTTCTTGGAATACGAGGCCGTGATGAAGCGGCCAGAGCAACTCGGTGCAGGCCAACGCAGCGTGGCCATGGTTGTTGCATTTTTGGATGCACTGGTGTTGCGTCTTGAGCCGGTGCATTTGTTTTACCTTTGGCGACCGCAATTGCGCGATGCCGCTGACGAAATGGTGCTTGAAACAGCACTCAACGGCAGAGCCGATGCACTGGTGACATTCAACGTGGGCGACTTTGATGCCGCTAAAAAATTTGCACTGCCGGTGCTGGCACCGGCGGCTTTTTTGCAACAGCTGAACCAAGGAGAAAATTGATGTCCAACTATGCGTTGCGGGTTCCGGAGTCGCTGCTGGCCTACGCCCGTTTGGTGGCTCAGGAAGAACAAGTGTCGATGAACCAGTTCTTTGTGACCGCCATTGCCGAAAAGGTGTCGGCCTTGAAAACCGAGGCGTATTTCAAGGAGCGCCAAGCGCGCGGTGAACTGGCCGGTTTTGATGCCTGGTTGGCAGCGAGTCCAGACCTGCCGCCAATGGCTGGCGACGCATTGCCCTGATTTCACCGGCGCGTATTCACTACAAGCTTGGTAGCGGCTTACGCAAGCCATACGGTGACTGGAGGCAGATTTCATACGTGTTAATTCGCAGGGCGACTAGAACGTCAGGCTTGCCGCTAGCCAGAAGCGATTAGTAACGAGGCTGCCGTCCTGGTCGTTGCCGGTGGCGGTGGGGTTGGGGTTGTCGCCCATGCGCCGCGCCCAGGTGGCACGCACGCTGCCACCGTTGCCGGCCTGCCAGCCCAGCGCCAAGCCGGCGCCTTTGAGTGCGTAGTCGTTGAGTGCAGGCGCACCGGCAAAGCCGTTGTCGCGGTTGCCCTGCCCGTCAAGCGCCGCAAACTCGTCGGCAATGAGTTTGTAGCGCATGCTTGAGGCACTGGCACCCACACGCCAGCCTTGTGCGCCTACAGGCAGGGTGCCGCTGGCGCGCACGTAATCGCTGCCCTCGGTATGCACGCCGCTGGCAGTAAGCAGCTCGCCCCAGCCGAGGGCGCTGTTCAAACTGACATTGGCACTCAGCCGGGTGCTGCCGGTGGAGCGCGCGCCGGTGTTGTCAAGCGCGGCGTCACCTATGAGCAGTTTTTCGTCGGTCAGTTTGAGTGCCAGATCGACCTCGCGCTCGTTCTGGCCCGGGCGCATGGTGCCCGACACCACCACACCGGGCAGATCGTCGGCCAGCAGCAGGCCCCGGTCCAGCGCGTCGGCGTTGAGAGCCTGGCCGCTGGCCTGGCTGGCGCTGATGTACTTTGTGATTTGCGCCAGTGCGACGCGTTGCGCCGCTGGCCCTTCAAGCTGAACAGCGCCAAAGACGGACTCGACGATTTGGATGGTGAGTATTCCTGCGGTCAGGTCTTGCTGGGGCAGGTAGCTGCGCACCACCCAGCCGGCTTCGCGGTAGGTGTTGGCGGCGGCGGCAGCAGCAGCCTGCAGTTGCGCGTAGTCCAGTGGGCGATTGAGAAACGGTGCAAGTGCTGGTGCCAACTGCTCGGCACTGAGCAAGGTGTTGCCGGTAAAACTTACCGCTTTGAGCGTGACGGCAAGGCCGGACACCGGTGGCATGGGCTGCGCAACGTCCGGGGTCGGCAGGGTTGCCTTGGGCGGCAAAGGTGTCTGGCGGTTGCGCTCCATTTGCTGTTGCAAGGCTCCAGCGTCAGGAGCGGTTTGGGCCAGTAAGCCGGTGCTGGCTAGCACCATGCAGGCTACTGCGGTACCCTGGGTCAGCATGTGCCAGGTGGCCTTTGACCTTTCGTTCGCCACCGGTGCGACACCCTCCGCTGCTACCTGCAGCCCGGTCATCAAGCGCAGCGCTTCCACAAAGCGGCGGCCCACCTCCCCTTGTGCGACCTCGCAGCCATAAATCAGCCACTCGCCGTGCTCGACCATGGTGTCGCGCAGGATGTCGAGCAGGTTGAGGTAGCGCGTGAGGTTGGCGGTTCAATGTCGTCGCTGCTGGCCTCCTTTGCGCACCTCCACCTTGATCTCACGCTCCACTTGCTCGGCAGGCTTCGTGAGAAGCGGCAACGCAATGAATGACGGCACACTCTGGCCAGCCATGGCCACATTAGTGGCGCCAGTGTC
>Ga0194038_1000028_pt1 | contig 72402 bp, 77 predicted proteins | sample JunL226m_MetaG_FD_148630 | JGI IMG/M metagenome (GOLD analysis project Ga0194038, IMG submission 148630) | Anoxic zone freshwater microbial communities from boreal shield lake in IISD Experimental Lakes Area, Ontario, Canada - Jun2016-L227-6m | ecosystem: Environmental > Aquatic > Freshwater >... | reverse complement strand
ATGCAGATGATGCCTATCGTTTGCAGCAAGAACTTGGCTATAACGAGCTACTCTCGGTTGAGTCGCAAGAGTGGAAAGTGCGCGCAGGATTACGCGCCAAAGATTGGGCCTTAGTCAAAAATGCAGTCGAAGGCATGAACCCCACTGTGCGTAGCAAAGATCCAGCTTGGACTTATTGGTATGGCCGTGCTTTGAAAGCTGAAGGGCAAGATGCTAAGGCTAAAGAGAACTTTGAGTTCATTGACGAGCAATACAATTTTTATGGACAGCTTGCTCGTGAAGAGTTGGGCAAGTCAAATCATGCCCCGTCACGAACTAAGGTAACCGAGCAAGAGATTGATGCAATGGCCGGTCGCAAAGGTTTCATCAGAAGTGAGCGTTTATATGCCATGAATCTGCGCTTTGAAGGCAATCGCGAGTGGAATTGGGAGCTGCGTAATATGACTGACAAACAGTTACTAGCTGCTTCTGAATACGCTAAGCGTATTAATTTGTATGACCGTGTAGTGAATACTGCTGATCGTACAAAGCAAGAGCATGACTTTAGCTTACGTTACCCAACACCATTTAGAGATGAGCTTTCACCGATTGCTAGACAAATCGATTTGAATCTCGCCTGGGCTTACGGATTAATTCGTCAGGAATCACGCTTTATCATGAATGCATCTTCTTCGGTTGGAGCCTCCGGCCTAATGCAAGTGATGCCAAATACAGCAAAGTATGTTGCAAAGAAAATTGGGATGATCAATTACACCAACGATAAGTTGAGTGACATTAATACTAATTTGACCTTGGGCAGTAATTACCTAAATATGGTTTTAATTGACTTGGATGGCTCTTGGGTACTAGCATCTGCAGCTTATAACGCCGGACCTTCTCGTTCAAAAGCATGGCGCGAGAAATTAACAGGTCCTACCGAAGGTGCAATCTTTGCAGAGACCATTCCCTTTAATGAGACGCGCACTTATGTAAAGAATGTGTTGTCAAATGCTAATTACTATTCATCGGTCATGAATGGTCAAACACAATCTCTGAAGCAGCGCTTGGGTGTTATTTCACCTAAAGCAGCTACTCAATCTGAATTACCTTAATGAGTATTCTTTAAAACGAGAGCCTATGAAATATGACATCCTTTTAATTGGTGGCAATGGATTTGTTGGACGAGTATTGGCTGCGCAATTGCAAGCTAAAGGTTATTCGGTTTTATTGCCTACAAGTCATCTAGCTGCTGGCCGTGAGTTACGAATGTTGCCAAAAGTGCACTTGGAAGACGCTGATGTTCATGACTTTGATGAATTGCAGTCTTTGTGCGCGCGTATTGAGCCTAACGGGGCTGTGATTAATTTAGTTGGCGTCTTGCACGATAAGCCAGCTGAACCTTATGGCAAAGTATTTAAAGCGGCGCATGTGGATTTGCCAAAAAATATTATCACCGCCATGCAACTGCATGGCCTTAAGCGATATCTCCATATGAGCGCTCTAGGTGCAGATTCTCATGGCCCATCTATGTATCAGCGTAGCAAGGGTGATGGTGAAGTAGCAGTAAAAGCCAGTGAATTAGAGTGGACAATTTTTAGGCCATCAGTGATCTTTGGCGCCCAAGATCAATTCATTAATTTGTTTGCTAAGCTTGCAAAACTATTCCCAGCAATGCCTTTAGCAAACCATCGGGCAAAGTTTCAGCCAGTGAGCGTAGATGATGTGGCAACAGCTTTTGTAATGGCATTAACAATGCCCCAGACTATTTATCAATCCTATGATTTAGTGGGTCCTACGATCTACACTATGAAAGAGATTGTGGAGTTTGCTGCACGCAAGGCTAAAACATCTTGCGTCATTATTCCTGTGCCTGATTTTGTAGGATATTTGCAGGCCTTAGCATTTGAATTTTTGCCAGTTCCAACCCTCATGTCTCGTGACAATATTGCCTCAATGAGGCTGCCGAATGTACTGCCAGTCAATGGTCAAGACGCATTGAGCGAGGTATTCAAAATGAGTCGACGAAGCCTCGAAGGCATGAAGTAATGAAGATCTACGCAGTCGGCGGCGCAATACGGGACACCCTAATGGGTTTGCCCGTTCACGACATCGACTATGTGGTTGTTGGTTCTAACGTTGATGAAATGATTGCTAAAGGTTTTCGTCCTGTGGGTAAGGATTTTCCAGTCTTTATTCATCCAGAAACTCAAGCGGAGTACGCGCTAGCTCGCACTGAACGTAAAACAGGCCAAGGTTATAGGGGCTTTCATTTTTATGCTGATCCTTCGGTGACTTTGGAGCAAGATCTCAGTCGGCGTGATTTAACAATCAATGCCATGGCACAAGAAGTGGGCGCTGATGGAAAACAATTTGGCCCGATCATTGATCCCTATAACGGCCAAGAAGATTTAGCTGCCAAAGTATTTCGTCACGTATCGGATGCTTTTGCTGAAGATCCATTGCGCTTGTTGCGGATTACACGATTTTCTGCGCGCTTTCCTGAATTTAGTATTGCTGAAGAAACGATGTCTGCATTAAAAGCAATTGTGCAGTCAGGCGAATTAAATGCACTTTCAGCAGAGCGAATCTGGCAAGAGCTCGCCAGGGGCTTGGTTGCTACCAGGCCTATGCATATGTTTCAGGCCTTACTGAATACTGGCGCAGCTAAAACTTTGCTACCAAGCACGCTCAGGGAAAAGCTCACAGAAGAGCCATTTCGTGAAAAATTGATTGCCTATTTAAATGTAAGTGGTAATAGCTTAGAGGAGCGTTGCGCCATTTGCTTAATGGATTTACCCGCAAGTGAGATCCGTGCTTGGGCTGAATGCGTGCGCATGCCTATCGAGGTACGCGACTTTAGTGAGATCTTTAGTGAATTAAGGATATTGACGCAGAAGTATGCACAAACTACTTATCAAGCTGTTGATGTATTGGCTTGGTTTAATCGTGCTGATGTTTGGCGCAAACCAGATCGTAGCCAAGCAGTACTAAACCTTGCCGACAAAATTGGAATCAATGTTTTGGCATTGACAGCGGCAATGCGTAATGCTCAAGCATTAAATACAGCTGAGATTATCGGCGGTGTAGAAGCGCAAGACCGATCTAATGGCGAGCGCATCGGCAGTGCTTTTGAATCTGCAAGGCTTGCTGCAATTACTGCTGTAATTCAGTCTTAGGCCTTAGAGTCTATTTCTGCCACGAAGTCCGGGCAGATCTTCTAAGGAGTGCCCCAGCATCAAATCGTTTAGATTTTTAGAGAATGCAAATGCTTTGAAAAGCTCGCCCATTTCAGATTCAGAGAGTAATTTTTGCAATGAGTTTGAAATCGGCAGAAAGGTTGCGGGATCACCTGGATCGCCAATCTCTAATGCAATATCGCCAATGCCAGCATCCAATAAATAAGCTGCTTGATTAGTCAGAAATACATCATCTGCATTTTCTGCGAGCGCAGTGCGAGCAATTTGCGACCACTCTACATGAGCTGTTAAGTCACAAAGACCTGGTAAATAAAATGGATCTTGAATTGCAAGATGGCGATGGTGTGCCATCAATGTGCCTTCGACTCTTTGAGGATGGTAGTACTCGCTTTCCGGAAAGCCATAGTCGAAAGCTAAAAATAGACCTGAATCTAATTGTTTTGCAACTTCGTGCATCCATGCATTAGCGGGAGCATGCAATTCAGTGATATAGCCTTCAGAGAAGTTGTCGTTTAGGAGACTGTCAGAAAGTAAGCTCTGCTCTACTGGCAAACCTGCTTCCCAAATTAGCTTGCCATCCTTAAAGCTAACTCCATACCAATACCAAAATCCATTTTGGTAAATGATGACATCACAAGGAATGGCATCAATCACCTCATTAGCAATAATGACGCCATTGAAATCTCTCGGTAATGCGCTCAACCAATTGCATTTGGTAGAGAGCTTCAATTCCTTGAGGATGTTACTAAGGTGTTGTTGCTGACGCTGCGCCAAGTCAGGGGAGATCTCAATGATGTCATAGCAATCCAAGCTAAATCCGAGATCATTTAAGCGACCCAGAATAGAGCTCGCTAGCTTTCCTGTTCCAGCACCAAACTCCAGGATTTGAGTAGGAAGCCCTTTTTCTTTTAGTGCTTCAAGTACGGGTAAAAGAGTAGAGCAAATCGCAGCCCCAAAGAGTGGGCTTAGTTCAGGAGCTGTAGTGAAGTCTCCACCAGCACCTAATTTGTGTGCCCCAGCGCTGTAATAGCCCATTCCGGGCTCATATAAGGCCATTTCCATATATCTAGAAAATGGCAACCAGCCACCCTGGGAGGCTATCTCAGTAGCGATTTTGCTCTTGAGGAGCTCACTGTGCTCCTTTTCAGGGCTGGTCAAGGTAATATCCATAGCTCGCTAGTCTAAGAGAATTTAATTGAACCCATCCGTATCCCAACAACAGAAAGCAGTTTTAGTGACTGGCGCCGCCAAGCGCCTAGGTCGGGAAATTGCTTTGCAGTTTGCACGCCAGGGTTGGGATGTGGCTGTTCATTATGGGCGATCTGAGGAAGAGGCTGCCCAAACTGTGAAACAGATTCAGGAATTGGGGGTCAAATCTCATGCCTTTGGAGCAGATTTAGCAGATGAGATCGCCACCAAAAAGTTGTTTTCTGCCGTTAGTCAACAATTTACAAACTTACATTGTTTAGTCAATAGCGCATCGATCTTTGAATACGATCGTGCTAATTCAACTTCTCCACTGGGCACTCAAAGTTTACAAAACCATATGCAGGTCAATTTGACGGCGCCGATTTTGCTCTCCCAGTTGATGTTCGAATATCAAAAAAATAATGTAAACAAAGCAACTGGCTTGGATCTTCCATCCGTCATTCAATTGCTCGATCAAAAGTTGATCAATCTCAATCCAGATTATTTGTCATATACCTTATCAAAAGCTGCGCTTGCCACTTCAGTTGAAGTATTGGCGCTTGATTTTGCTCCCTACCTCCGGGTAGTTGGCTTGGCGCCAGGAATTTCTTTACCTTCTGGGAATCAAACTGATGATGAATTTGCGAAAGCACATCAGAAGACTCCATTAGGAAAATCTTCAACATCTGATGATATTGCCAAGGCAGCTGTATTTTTGGCGCAAGCAAACGCTATTACTGGAACCACTTTATATGTTGATGGTGGTCAACATTTACTACCCTCATCACGTGATGTGATGTTTAAAACAAATTAAGTAGACTATTTATGAATGCCATTCTTTCTCATCCCGCGCTGGTTAATTGTCGTCGTCTATTTTTGCAAGACTATGAGATTTATATCAATATTGGAGTTCATGATTTTGAGAAAAAAGCAGAACAACGTGTCATTCTCAATGTAGATCTCTACATTCCATTGGCTATGAATATGCCAACACAAGATCAATTAGATGAAGTAGTTGATTACGACTTTATGCGTGAAACCATTAAGAGCCTAGCCTCTAAAGGGCATATCCAACTACAAGAAACATTTTGCGATGATATTTTGGCTGCGATGCTAGCTCATCCTAAAATATTAGCAGCACGTGTAAGCACTGCAAAACCTGATGTCTATCCCGATTGCTATTCTGTGGGTGTTGAAGTATTTCGGATCAAGCAAGCATAAGTGAGCTGTTATGGGTGATATTCGTAAAGTAATCTTCGAAGAAAATAAGTTAGAAAAAAAACTCTGTCGCCTAGTTGGTCAAGCTATTGGTGACTTTGGCATGATTGAAGAAGGCGACAAAGTGATGGTATGCGTATCTGGCGGCAAGGACAGTTATGCCATGCTTGATATCTTGATGAAGCTTCGCGAGCGAGCACCAATTAACTTTGAGATTGTTGCTGTTAATTTAGATCAAAAACAGCCAAACTTTCCAGCTGAGATACTGCCTAACTATTTAAAGAGCTTAGGCATAGAGTTTCACATTGAAGAGCAAGATACTTACAGCATTGTGAAGCGTGTTATTCCGGAAGGAAAAACCACTTGCGGTTTGTGCTCACGTTTGCGTCGGGGGATTTTGTATCGTGTTGCAGATGAGTTAGGCGCCACCAAAATTGCTTTAGGCCACCATCGAGATGACATTTTAGAAACCTTGATGCTTAATATGTTTTATGCAGGTAAGTTAAAAGGCATGCCACCTAAGCTACGGTCCGATGATGGCAAGCATATTGTTATACGTCCCTTAGCTTATGTACCTGAGAAATTGCTAGAACGTTATGCGGGGGATATGAATTTCCCAATCATTCCATGTGATCTTTGTGGCAGTCAGCCCAATCTTCAGCGCCAAGTAATGAAAGAAATGTTGCATGACTGGGAGAAAAAGCATCCTGGCCGAGTAGAAAACCTCTTTCGTTCAATGCATCACATCGTTCCATCCCATTTAATGGATAGCGAGGCTTTTGATTTCCAAAACCTGGAGATTTCTACCGAACTATCTGGTATTGCAGCAAGATCCTCTGGCGATAAGGCTATTGATGAGGCTCAATTAGATGAATTGGCCTGTGGAACCCTGATTCAAGCGACTTATAATCCCCCTTTATGAATATCGTCATATTGGCTGCTGGGCAAGGAAAGCGGATGAAATCCGTCTTGCCTAAGGTCCTGCAAACTTTGGCAGGAAAGCCCCTTCTTCAGCACGTACTCATTACTGCCTTATCTCTACAAAATAAACAAACTAAAACTGGTCCGATTGTGGTGGTTGGACATGGCGCAGCTGACGTAAAAGAATTTTTAGCTAATGCAAGCAAAGAAGATCCTAGCTTTAGCAAGGTCAGTACAGTCCTTCAAGCTGAGCAAAAAGGCACAGGACATGCGTTGTTACAGGCGCTTCCAAAACTTGATGTACAAGAACCTACTTTGGTTTTGTATGGCGATGTACCCCTGACTAGTAAAAAGACTTTAAGCAAGCTAGCTAAATTGGCCGATGGTGTGCGTGGTCAAGATTCAGCTTTGGCATTACTCACTCAAAATCTTGCTAACCCAACAGGCTATGGCCGCATTGTGCGTGACGCTGATGGTTCAGTAAAAGAAATTGTTGAAGAAAAAGATGCAATACCCTCACAAAAGGCCATTCACGAAATTAATACCGGCATTATGGTGTTGCCAACCAATGCATTAAAGGGGTGGCTTAAATGTTTACGTGCCAGTAATGCTCAGGGTGAATACTATTTAACCGATGTGATTGCGATGGCCGTTAAAGATGGCGTGCCCATTCGTACAACACAAGCTGATGACGAATATGAAACAGTTGGTATTAATAGCCGTGATCAGTTAGCTGCGTTAGAGCGAGTTCATCAACTCAATATTGCCAACCAACTAATGGATGATGGCGTGTCATTAGCTGATCCTGCGCGCATCGATGTACGGGGCACTCTCGAGTGCAGTACTGATGTTTTTATTGATGTGGGTTGTATTTTTGAGGGCTGCGTAACTTTGGCGGCCGGAACAAAAATTGGGCCTTACTGCGTAATTCGTAATAGTGTGATTGGTAAAGCTGTAGTAGTACATGCATACAGTCATATTGATGGCGCCAAAGTTGGTAATCAATCCTTGATTGGCCCATATGCGCGCCTTCGTCCAGGCGCTGATTTATCTAATGATGTGCATATTGGTAACTTTGTCGAAGTCAAGAACAGTAAGATTGCCGCAAATAGCAAAGCCAATCATTTAGCCTACGTGGGCGATTCCATAGTGGGGTCTAGAGTCAATATTGGCGCAGGTACGATTACTTGTAACTATGATGGCGTTAATAAACATCAGACCATTATTGAGGATGATGTTTTCATTGGCTCGGATACCCAATTAGTTGCTCCAGTTCGTGTTGGGCGCGGTGCGACATTAGGTGCGGGTACAACGCTCACCAAAGATGCACCCCCAAACCAATTGACTATATCGAGAGCCAAGCAAATTTCTTTACAGTGGAAGCGTCCTGTAAAAAAAGAGAAAGTAGTCACTAAAAAGACAAAGCCAATAAAGAAATTATCAAAGGGTAAAAAATAATGTGCGGCATTGTTGGCGCAGCGTCTCATAAAAACATTGTTGAGGTTTTGGTTGAGGGTTTGCGTCGCCTTGAGTATCGTGGTTATGACTCCTGTGGTTTTGCGCTAATTAACGGAAACGATGCAAAACATCCGATTGAAAGAGCTCGTACTACGGCACGCGTTTCAGAGTTAGCCGAGCAGGGTAAGGAATTTACCGGTACCGTAGGGATTGCCCATACACGCTGGGCCACGCATGGCAAGCCAGACACCCAAAATGCACATCCCCATATTTCCAATAATCTTATTGCAGTGGTTCATAACGGCATTATTGAGAATTACGAAACGCTGCGCTCAGATTTAAAAGCTACTGGCTACGTATTTACTTCTGAAACGGATACTGAAGTGATTGCCCATTTGGTTCATCAGCAATACCTTGCTGATGGCCAACAAGATATTGCTCAAGCAGTCAGAGCGGTTTTACCTAAATTACATGGGGCATACGCGATCGGTGTGATTGCACAAGATAATCCAACTACTTTAGTCGGAGCACGCGCAGGATCGCCTTTGGTTATTGCCCTAGGCGAGCATGAAAACTTTTTAGCCTCTGATGCCCTTGCCTTAGCTGGGCGCGCTAGCATGATGATGTATTTAGAAGAAGGGGATATCGCTATTCTGAAGGCGGACAGTGCGCAAGTCATTGATCAATCTGGAAAGTCTGTATCAAGAGAGCGTAAGCCAATGCCAGCACAAGTAGACTCTGTGGACCTTGGCCCTTATCAACATTACATGCAAAAAGAAATTTTCGAGCAAGCTCGGGCAATTAGCGATACATTGGCTAATATCGCCTCTTTTGGACCAGAACTATTTAGCGCTAATGCACAAGATTGGAAAGCATTCGATCAAATCTTGATTCTTGCTTGCGGTACAAGCTATTACTCTGCGTGCGTTGCTAAGTATTGGTTAGAAGATATTGCCGGAATTCCAACCCAAGTTGAAATTGCTAGCGAGTATCGCTATCGCACTTCAGTGCCAAATCCTAAAACACTCATCGTAGTAGTTTCTCAATCAGGTGAGACTGCCGATACTTTAGCAGCGCTTCGTCATGCTAAGAGTCTTGGACATCAATACACTCTCGCAATTTGCAACGTTGCCAGTAGTGCCATGGTTCGGGAAACGAATTGGCATTTCATCACTAAGGCTGGCATTGAAATTGGTGTAGCGTCAACTAAGGCATTTACAACGCAATTAGTGGCTTTATACCTATTGGCAGTGACTCTAGCTAAGCGAGCTGGCAAGATCTCTCTTGAAAAAGAAAAAGAACTGCTTCGAGAGTTACGTCATCTGCCAAAGGCCCTACAAGCGGTATTGGCGCTAGAACCACAAATTATTGCATGGAGTGAAGCATTTTCTAAATGCGAGAACGCACTTTTCTTAGGTCGCGGATTACATTATCCAATCGCACTGGAAGGAGCTCTAAAGCTGAAAGAGATTTCATATATTCATGCTGAAGCCTATCCGGCAGGTGAGCTAAAGCATGGCCCATTAGCGTTGGTAACTGACAAGATGCCTGTTGTCACAGTTGCACCCAACGATTTGTTATTGGAAAAGCTCAAATCTAATATGCAGGAAGTAAAAGCGCGTGGCGGCAAGCTATACGTTTTTGCTGATCACGATACAGAAATAACCACTAGTGAGGGCATCAATGTCATCCGCTTGCCTGAGCATTATGGAAACCTCTCACCTATCTTGCATGTAGTGCCACTTCAGTTGCTGGCGTATCACACTGCATGTGCCCGTGGAACTGACGTTGATAAGCCAAGAAACCTGGCTAAGAGCGTAACAGTTGAATAATTTCTGCGATTGATATTTTTACATGGCTGTGAATAAACTTAGGTAGTTAAATCAGGGCTTTACAAGGCTCTTTTAGCATTTCTGTGTTCAAATAAGCCTTGTAAAAGAGGATATTTGTAGTCATTCATGTTTCTGTTGTCAGCGCCCCCACTCTCACGTTTAAATTTACTTCTGTTGATATTCACAGCGGCTTTATCTGCCTGCGCGGTTGGACCAGATTTTAAGCAACCCGACCCACCAAAAACTTCAAGTTATACCGAAGGTCCCCTTTCACAAAAATTAACTACTGCAGCTGGTGTGCCAGGCGGAACTCCGCAGGAATTTAATGAAGGAGCAGATATAGAGGCGCAGTGGTGGGAACTTTATAAATCGCCAGAGCTTGATGCCCTAATTAAAAAAGCTCTCGAACAAAATCCAAACTTAGGTGCTGCAGATGCAGCACTTCGCGCTGCCCAAGAAAATGTCAACGCTCAAATGGGCGGACAATATTTTCCGCAGGTTGGTGTAGGTGCAAATGCTGTGCGACAAAAACAACCATCGGCAGTCTATGGACTTAATTATGGCACTGATACATATAATCTTTACAACACTTCAGTGAACGTGACTTACAAGTTAGACGTCTTTGGTGGTGCTCGTCGTGCCGTTGAGGGCGCTAGAGCTCAGGCAGAAGTGGCACAGTTTCAATTAGAAGGTGCGTATCTTTCTTTAACTGGCAATGTGGTTACAGCAGCGATTAAAGAGGCGGCTTTGCGTGCGCAGATGCAGGCGACCGAAGAGATTCTAAAAGCTCAAACCAATTTAGCAGAGGTGACAGAGAAACAATTAAAGATTGGAACAGTAAATAAAGTTGATCTCACTTCTCAACAAACTTTAGTAGCAAGTTCGCAAGCGGATTTGTTTAACTACGAAAGAAATTTATCATTCGCCCGAAATCAGCTAGCAGTACTTGTTGGTGAGATACCAAGTAATGCCAATATTACGGAGTTCGACCTTTCCAATTTGCATTTACCGGAAAAATTACCTCTATCAGTGCCATCGACTCTAGTTCGTCAAAGGCCAGATATAAGGGCGGCAGAAGCCCAACTCAAAGCGCAGAATGCATTTGTGGGCGTTGCGACCGCCAACCTATTGCCGCAATTTAATATAACGGGATCCATTGGAGCGGCCTCTCTTACCTCTAATAATTTATTTGGCCCTAATTCATCTTTATGGTCTCTGGGCGGTGGAATATTGCAGCCTTTATTCCAGGGGGGGCAATTATTAGCGCAGCGTCGTGGTGCAATTGCTAATTATGAGAAGGCGGCGTTTCAATATCAGGCAACTGTCCTGAGTGCTTTTCAGGAAGTCGCTAATGCGCTCCGTGCTTTAGAGACTGGGGCACTTGGCCTAAAGGCGGCATCAGATGCAGAGCGTTACGCTTATGAGACCTTGGACCTCGTTCAGCAGCAATATAAATTGGGGACAGCAAGTTATTTAGCAGTTTTATATTATCAAAACCAGTATCAACAGGCAAAAGTGAAATCCGTATCAGCACAAGCAACTCGTTTTTCTGACACAGCAGCATTATTTACAGCACTTGGTGGCGGCTGGTGGAATCGTGAAGGTCCCGCCTTTAAGCCAAAAGACATAGCGAATAAAGATCAAGATGAAACTTCTGGAAAAAATTAAGAACAAGCTTATTGCTCTAGTTCTTGCCTTATGGACATGGATGCAGCGTAAAGCTTTGGATTGGAAACTCCGCGAGAGTGCATTGACTCTTTGGGACAAAGCAAAAGCATTTTGGGCTCGCATTGTTCAAAAGTGGCGTGGCTCAAAAGTGTATGCGAAGTTGATGGCAATGGAGCCTTTGCAACGTCGCATGACCATTATGTTGTGCGGTGTTTTTTTATTGCTGGGCTTGATTTTTGCCTTTAATCAATTTAAGACCTTCATGATTAAGAATTTCATCTCAGGTATGGGCTTGCCTCCAGCAACAGTCTCAACGATGGTCATTGCTACCTCTGAATGGCAACCAAAGTTAACGAGCGTTGGCAATGTTCGTGCTTTTAGAGGCGTTGAGTTAAGCACGGAGATCGGTGGATTAGTTCTGACGGTACCAATTAAATCTGGTCAGGATGTGAAAGAGAATGACTTACTAATTAAATTAAACGATGCTTCAGATGTGGCACAACTAAAATCATTGAAAGCAATGGCTGATCTTGCTAAGGTAATTAATGAGCGTGATAGGCAACAGTTAGCCATTCAGGCAATTAGTAAAAATGTATTTGATACTAGCGCTGCAGATGCAAAATCTAAGCAAGCACAGGTTGAGGCGCAGATCGCATTAGTAGCGAAGAAAAATCTTAAGGCGCCATTTAGTGGACGGGTGGGTATAGTCATGATGAATCCCGGCCAGTATGTAAATCCTGGCGATAAGCTCTTAACGTTACAAACCTTAGATCCCATATTTGTTGATTTTAATTTACCGCAAAGTAATGCAGAGCAAATCCAGGTAGGTCAAGACATCGTTGTTACTACTGATGCATTTAAAGACGCGAGTTTTACTGGCAAGATCACTGCGGTTAGCCCAAAAGTCGATACCAATACTCGTAATATTCAAGTCGAAGCGAAGATTGCAAATCCTGATAAGAAAATTCTTCCCGGCATGTTTGCAAATGTAAATATCAAGTTAGGAGATCAAGTTAAATTGCTAACGTTGCCACAAACTGCAGTTACCTATAATCCATACGGCTCGACAGTGTTTATTGCAAAGCCCACCGGCAAGAAAGATAAGCAAGGTAATTCGACATTAGAAGCCCAGCAGGTATTCGTCACCACTGGCGCCACACGTGGCGATCAAGTATCAATTCTTAAAGGGGTTGAAGAAGGCGCTACTGTAGTTACGAGTGGACAGTTAAAGCTGAAAAACGGTACACCACTGATTATTAATAATAAGGTGCTGCCTGCAAACTCACCCGATCCTAAGCCACAGGAATAATTAGCCCATGAATTGGACTGATATATTTATTCGCAAGCCAGTGCTATCACTGGTTGTGAGTGCGCTCGTTTTAGTATTTGGCCTGAAAGCCATTGGCTCATTGCCAGTAAATCAGTACCCCCAAACTCAAAATGCAATTGTGACCATTAGCACGGCTTACTACGGCGCTGATCCGGAAACGATTGCAGGCTTTATTACTCAGCCACTAGAAGCGTCGATTGCACAAGCCCAAGGTATTGATTATTTATCTTCTACGAGTGTGAGCGGCGTGTCAACAATCGTAGCTACGCTAAAGTTGAATTACGACTCAAATTCGGCATTAACCCAGATTCAGACGCAAATCAGCGCTGTTAAGAATCAGCTTCCACCACAGGCACAGCAACCTGTGTTGACGGTACAGATTGGGCAGTCTACGGCAGCCATGTATATGGGTTTTTATAGTGACGAGCTTCCTAATAATGCAATCACTGATTATTTATTACGGGTTGTAAAACCAAAACTTGACTCAGTTGAGGGTGTTCAAAACGCTGAAATTATTGGTGGTAGAAAATTTGCATTACGCGCATGGTTAGATCGCGAAAAGATGGCTGGTCTTGGGTTGGGAGCTGACGATGTTTATTCTGCACTATCCGCTAATAACTATTTGTCAGCCGTTGGTAGTACTAAAGGCGATATGGTTGCCGTTGATCTGGTTGCCGGCACCGACTTACATACCTTAGAGGAATTTCGTAAGTTAGTTGTCAAGAAAGATGGCGTCAATATTGTCTATTTAGATCAAGTGGCAACAGTCTCTTTAGGGTCTGAAGATTACAACACCAATGTGGCGTTTAGCGGCAAGAAATCTGTATTTATTGGCATCAAAGTTGCACCCCAAGCAAATTTATTAGATGTTGCCCAACGTGTAAGAGATACGGTGCCTGACATTCAAAAGCAGTTGCCAATCGGGATGACTGGAAAAATTGTCTACGACTCAACGGAATTTATTACTAGCTCGATTGACGAAGTTATTTTGACTTTGATTGAGGCCTTAGTCATTGTTACAGCAGTAATTTATCTTTTCTTGGGAAGCGTACGGGCAGTTGCAGTTCCAGTCATTGCGATGCCCCTATCCTTAATTGGTACATTCTTTTTAATGCAGATACTAGGCTACTCCATTAATCTATTGACGCTTTTGGCACTGGTTTTGGCAATTGGCTTGGTGGTAGACGATGCAATTATTGTTGTTGAAAACGTTGATCGCCATATGAAGGAAGGGAAGTCTCCATTAGAGGCTTCATTGATTGCTGCTCGTGAGTTGGGAAGTCCTATTTTGGCAATGACCGTTGTTTTGATCGCGGTATACATCCCAATTGGTTTCCAGGGAGGACTTACTGGCGCCCTCTTTACGGAGTTTGCATTTACTCTTGCTAGTGCAGTTGCAGTCTCGGGGCTGATTGCGTTAACGCTATCCCCAATGATGTGCTCACGTATTTTTACCGAAGAGCAAGAGGCTTCCTCTTTTGTGCAAAAAATTGATCAAATCTTTGAAAAAGTTCACCATAGTTATCAATCAACCTTACGAGATCTATTAAGCACCTGGCAAGTCATTATTGTGATGGGTGCCATTCTTCTTGGAGGGGTTGCTTATCTTTATGCAACAGCCCGTTCTGAACTAGCACCTACTGAGGACCAGGGAATTGTATTGATGCAGGCATCAGGACCACCTAATAGCACTGTCAATCAAATGCAAACCTACGCAGATCAGATTTATGCAATTGCTAGTGCGGAACCAGAGTATGAGCAGGCTTTTCAGATCACTAGTCCTACCTCAAGCTTCGGCGGTATTTTATTAAAGGATTGGAGTGAGCGCAGTCGTAATGCCACGAAGTTTCAACAAGATATGCAACAGAAGTGGAATACGATTGCTGGTGCCCGTGTTGCAGCTTTTCAGTTCCCAGCATTACCTGGAGCCCAGGGCTTCCCAGTTCAAGTCGTTATTAACACTACTGAATCCTATGAGCAGCTTAACGAAGTTTCTCAGGTAGTTTTGGACAAAGCCCGTCGTTCCGGAAATTTTTTCTATGTAGATTCAGATTTGAAGATAGATAAGCCACAAGATGTTTTGGTGATCGACCGAGAAAAAGTTGCCGCTTTGGGTATGACCCAGCAACAAGTTGGCTCTGCTCTATCTGCTGCCTTAGGCGGTGGTTATGTAAACTACTTTTCTGTTGCAGGAAGATCATATCGAGTTATTCCGCAAGTAAAACAAGTCGATCGTTTAAATCCAGATCAAATTTTGGACTACTATATTCGGACACCAAGCGGCGCAATGATTCAGGCTCGGACGATTGCTAGTATTAAGCAACGCGTAGTTCCGCAATCGATCAATCACTTTCAGCAGTTGAACTCTGCCACGATTTCAGGAGTGAGTACCCCATTCATTTCACAGGCAGATCTATTGGAGTTTATGCGCCAAGCCTTAAAAGAGGTTGCGCCAAGTGGTTACAGCATGGATTATGCCGGTCCATCTCGTCAGTTCATGGCTGAGTCCGGCGGCTTCTTGGTAACGATGTTCTTTGCGATTTTGATTGTGTTTCTGGTGCTTTCCGCACAGTTTGAAAGCTTTCGAGATCCAATTGTGATTTTGGTATCGGTCCCTCTTGCTTTATTTGGTGCTCTGATCTTCATTAATTTAGGATTTACGACATTAAATGTCTATACCCAGGTTGGTTTGGTTACCTTGATGGGCTTAATTAGTAAACATGGTATTTTGATTGTCCAATTTGCTAATGAGTTACAGGTAGGTGGCCGAAGTAAACTTGAGGCGATTATTGAAGCAAGTAGTGTTCGTTTAAGACCAATCTTGATGACAACGGCAGCAATGGTATTGGGAGTCTTACCCTTGGTGATTGCCTCAGGGGCAGGCGCTGCAGGCCGTCAATCCATGGGCATTGTGATTTTCACTGGCCTATCTATCGGCACCCTGTTTACTTTATTCGTGGTGCCTGCAATGTACCTCTTTATTGGTGCAGATCACCATGCTAAGAAATTTAACCAGCAGTAAATTCTGAACTTTCAAGAAGTTAAAAACTATTTGACGATATTAAGCTCTTTTTCTGCCACATCGTTATAGTAAGTTTCTTGCTCCAAGCGTTTTAGCCATGCATCAATATTTTTGAGCTCTGGACGTAGCCCGGTTTTTTCTGGGAAAGTTTTATTTAACAAGATCCAACGACTCGCACAAAGGGCAAGCGCAATATCACCAATGTGAAATTGATTTCCAGAGCAATAGGACTGTTTACTTAATACTTGATCAAGTAGGCCAAACAACTGATTGGTTCCCTGGTATGACTTTTCTATTGCGCTGTAATTACGCTCTGCCTCGGGTGTTCTAGTTAAACCTAAAAAGGCAGGTCGCAATACTGGCCAAAGCGTCCCCACTTGCCAATCTAACCATTTTTCAGAGCCGTACTGAGCGCTGATATCGATAGGAAAGCGCTTATTTTTATCCTGCTCCTTGGCCAGGTAGCGCAAGATGGTATTAGATTCCCAAAGAGTCAGATCACCAAGCTCTAGGGTTGGCACAAGGCCATTGGGATTCATTTTTAGAAACTCGGGCGTCTGGTTTAAGCCAAAGTGAAGGCCGGCATCAATACGCTCAAAGTCCTTGCCTTCTTTAAGCCCCAGTTCAGCAAGACACCACAATACTTTTTGGACATTGATAGAACTTTTGCGACCCCATAAACGCATCATGGCATTTCCTTGAAAAGCTATTTAATTGGACTTTGCTTCTGCAAAATCTAGGCCAACAAACTTGCTGCGAGCAAAAATGAGTGGTTCTTTTTCTGGGTGATTCTTCAGATTGATCACTTTGGCAACAATGATGTTATGGTCACCGCCAATATGTACAGAAACTGTTTCGCATTCGTAGTAAGCAACGCAATGATTAATTTGGGTTAAGCCACTTTCAGCTAACTTGTGATCTACACCAACAAATTGGTCTAGCTTTACTGTAGCAAAGTGCGTAGCTAAGTTTTCTTGTGAGCGGTCAAGTACATGTATTAAATGCTTCTTGCCAGTCTCTACCCAAGGCATAAGACGCGACTGTCTCTTTAAGCTCCAAAGGATTAATGGTGGCTCTAAAGAAACTGAATTGAACGAGCTAATGGTGATGCCGTGATGGCCTTGGTTTTCATCAAGGCATGTAATGACAGTGACCCCAGTAGCAAATGATGCAAATCCCTTGCGTAGCTCTTGTGAGGTAAATGGGGTCATCAACTCTTATTACTTTGCTTCTGCTTTAACAGGAGGTGCGATAGTTGTGCCTGGAATAGGGATCAAGATTTCATTTTCTTCGGCCTTTACGCATTTGAAGCGATACTCCTTGCCTGCTTTAGAAAGGAAGCTGGCGCCCTGATAAAAGTCATCCCTACAAGTCTGGGTAGCAAAGTCCATGACATCTTGTGGGTTGGCACTAGAGGTAATGAGCCGCATATTGCCCATAGACATATTGATTTGGGTCGAATAACACCCAGAAAGCAATGAGCCGGCAATTACGGTTAAGAGTAGAATTTTTTTCATGGAAGCCTCCATAATTAGCAATGCTCGTTAGGATAAACCTATTACATAATTGTTGCGAGAAATCACCTCGCTTGAAAAGGAAGAAACATGTTTAAAGCAATATTGATAAATAAGGATGATCAAGGATACCGTGCAGAGCTTGGCCAGGCTGATGAGGCTAGCCTGCCTGAGGGCGATGTACGGGTTAAGGTCCTGTATTCCACCCTGAATTACAAAGATGGCTTGGCAATCACAGGCAAAAGCCCAGTAGTAAGGAGCTTTCCTATGGTGCCAGGAATCGATTTTGCTGGTGAGGTCATAGAAAGCAGTAGCCCAGACTTTAAGACTGGCGATATGGTGCTTCTAAATGGCTGGGGGGTAGGTGAGGGGCATTGGGGCGGATTGGCGCAACAAGCTCGGGTGAAGGCAGATTGGCTAATTCCATTGCCTAAAGGGTTTACCGCTAAGCAAGCCTTAGCAATTGGTACGGCAGGCTATACGGCAATGCTGTGCGTAATGGCATTACAAAAGCATGACCTAAAACCGAGTGATGGCGAGGTATTGGTAACGGGAGCAGCTGGTGGTGTCGGTAGCTTTGCAGTTGCCCTCCTTAGCAAACTAGGTTTTACTGTAGTGGCTAGTACTGGGCGGATGTCTGAAGCAGATTATTTGAAGAAATTAGGTGCTGCCGAGGTAATTGATCGCGCTACTTTATCTGCTCCAGGCAAGCCTTTAGCAAAAGAACGTTGGGCTGCAGTATTAGACAGCGTTGGTAGTCATACCTTAGCCAATGCCTGCGCACAAACCAAAAGTAATGGCGCTGTAGCAGCCTGTGGTCTGGCGCAAGGTATGGATTTTCCAGCATCAATGGCACCATTTATTTTGCGTGGGGTAACTCTTTATGGTGTCAATAGTGTCACTGTGCCGCGCGCGAAAAGAATTGCAGCATATGAACAATTGGCCAAGCTAGTGGATCTGAAAACCTTAGATGAAATCTCTCATGAAATTACTCTGGAGGAATCTCTTAAGTATGCACATGAGCTGATGGCTGGCAATGTGCGTGGCCGTTTAATTGTTGATGTAAATAAGTAAAAGAACTTACTGTGCAGTTTGGGGTTTACGCGCTTTTAGATTTGACCAAACCTCAAGCTTTTCAGGATTTGAGAGTTCCGACCAATTGGCAATTTCAGCAAGCGTGCGATAGCATCCACGGCAGAGTCCACTCTCAGGATTGATATCGCACCAATTAATGCAGGGTGATGGAACTGTTGTCAAAATAAACCTAAAAACTATAGTGATTCAAAAGAAAATAAACGGAATAAACCTCAATTATGACCACAAAACCTCAGACAAAAGCTGAAAGCGCTCTTCATTATCCATTAGGAGAGGCGCTTCCTGATCTTGGTACTACGATTGAGCTTGCACCAGGGGTTCGTTGGCTGAGAATGAAGCTGCCATTCGCTTTAGACCATATCAATCTTTGGCTTTTACGTGATGAAATTGATGGCATTGCGGGCTGGACTATTGTCGATTGTGGGATTGCGAATGAAGAGACAAAAGCTGCGTGGGAAAAAATATTTGCTACCCAGCTAGAAGGTTTGCCAGTTCTTCGGGTGCTGGCGACCCACATGCACCCTGATCATGTCGGTTTAGCACAATGGTTATGTGAAAAATGGCAGGCGCCTTTGTGGATTTCAATGACCGATTTTTTGACTGCTCAATGGCTTAGTTGTAAGGAGGGTGGAGCTGCAATTGGTGCGCGTGCTGGGGGAGGCGGATCTGCCGATCATTTTAAAAGACATGGCTTAGCTGCAGAAGAAGATTTAGAAAAAATTCGGGCACGCTCTAACTACTACAGCAATATGGTGCCTGGCATGCCTCGTCAATATCGTCGCATTATGGATAGCGAAAATATTGTGATCGGTGGACGTCAATGGCAAGTCATCATGGGCTATGGTCATGCACCTGAGCATGCCTCTTTATTTTGTAAAGAGTTGGGCGTATTAATTTCTGGAGATATGCTCTTGCCGCGTATCTCAACGAATGTCAGCGTATTTGATGTAGATCCTGACGCTGATCCTCTAGGCTTGTATTTGGAGTCTCTGGATCGATACTTGCCCTTACCTGAGGACACTTTAGTGCTACCGTCACATGGCAAGCCTTTTACGGGGATGAAGCCACGTATTGCACAGTTAAAAGCTCATCATGATGATCGTTTGGCTGACACGCTAGGTGCCTGTGAAAAACCGGCAAATGCTAGGGAGATAGTGCCAGTTTTGTTTAAGAGGGAATTAGATATTCACCAGCTCACTTTTGCAATGGGTGAGGCTATTGCTCATCTGAATTACCTACTTCGTCGAGGTAAGTTGCGTCGCCAACTTTGCGACGACGGGGTGTTGCGGTTTTCCGTGGTTTAGCTTTAATGCTGCTTGATTTAGTGCTTGAATCTTCTTTTGGCTTAGTTCCTGCGGAGCTTGCTGCAGATACTGCATCACCAAATGACTTTAGAGCCATCATCGTAGCGTGTTGCACTTCAAGGCCTTGAATAGTGGATTTAAGTAGGTTGAGGTTTAGATTGAGCCAGCTTTCAACACTTTTGAGGTCTTTGATGCGCTTTTCAAGCTCTTCAACGTCTAGACCTGGAAAGGCTGCACCAAAGCCGCCAGCAGCCTTAGAGGCATCTGTAGTAAAGGGAAATTGCCCAGCTTGACCTGCTGCACCTTGCCCCCACATGGTTTTAAACATTTCAAGGCTTTGATTGAATTCTGGAATTGTTCCAAACATACCTGCTCCGGGTTAAATAAAAAGTAGCTTTTCCAATAGAATAAGGGATTCTAGAGATTTATCCCGGTTAAAAATGCAATCTAATGGTTTGTCCCAGCCTTACACCCGTGGTCAGGCACTTCCTGAGCTACTGAAGCAGCGCATTCTGATTTTGGATGGCGCAATGGGTACGATGATTCAGCAATACAAGCTGACTGAGGCTGATTACCGTGGTCTCCCTGGCAATACTCGCTTTTCAGATCATCCTGGAGATATCAAAGGCAATAATGAACTCTTGGTTTTGACTCAGCCGCAAATCATTAGCAAGATTCATGAACAGTATTTAGATGCTGGCGCTGACATCATTGAAACAAACACTTTTGGTGCGACATCAGTTGCGCAAGAAGATTACAAAATGGCTGGTCTCGCACGTGAGATGAATGAAATCTCCGCAAAGCTTGCGCGCGCAGCTTGTGAAAAATACAGTACACCTGACAAACCTCGTTTTGCCGCTGGGGCAATTGGTCCTACACCAAAGACGGCCAGTATTTCTCCCGACGTGAATGATCCTGGTGCGCGCAATGTCTCCTTTGATACTCTCCGTGCTTCATATCGTGAGCAGATTGAAGGCTTATTTGCAGGCGGCGTTGATTTATTTTTAGTTGAAACAATTTTTGACACTCTCAATGCCAAGGCTGCACTTTTTGCCTTAGATGAATTCTTTGAGGAAACTGGCGAGCGTTTGCCGGTGATGATTTCAGGAACTGTAACTGATGCCTCTGGACGAATTTTATCTGGCCAAACCGTTGAGGCATTTTGGAATAGCTTGCGCCATATCAAACCGCTAACGTTTGGACTGAACTGTGCTCTGGGTGCCGCCTTGATGCGTCCTTATATTGCAGAGCTCGCACGTATTTGTGATGCCGCAGTTTCTTGTTATCCCAATGCTGGGCTTCCTAATCCAATGAGTGATACCGGCTTTGATGAGACTCCAGAAATTACTTCTAGTCTTGTAGATGGATTTGCTAAAGATGGCTTGGTGAACTTGGTAGGCGGTTGCTGTGGCACTACGCCTGATCATATTCGTGCAATTGCCAATGCAGTTGCAAAGCGCAAGCCACGCGCCTTTTACAAAGAAAGTGCTGAGGCCTCAGCATGAGTATGCTAGATAAAAAAGTCATTCCAGCAATGAAGCTTTCAGGACTAGAGTCGTTTAATGTCACTCCAGCAGTTGGTTTTGTCAATATTGGGGAGCGTACTAACGTTACAGGGTCCAAAGCGTTTTCCCGCATGATTCTCAATAATCAATTTGATGAGGCGCTAGTGGTTGCACGTCAGCAAGTTGAGAATGGCGCACAAGTCATCGATATTAATATGGATGAGGCGATGCTAGATTCTGAGGCAGCGATGACCCGCTTCTTAAATCTGATTGCTTCTGAGCCCGATATTGCTCGAGTTCCAATCATGATCGACTCCTCTAAATGGAGCGTGATTGAGGCGGGATTGAAATGCATTCAAGGTAAGCCAATCGTTAATTCCATCTCCTTAAAAGAGGGCGCAGAGCCCTTTAAAAGGCAGGCACGTTTAATTCGTCGTTATGGTGCCGCTTCTGTGGTGATGGCTTTTGATGAGCTTGGCCAGGCAGACACATTTAAGCGCAAGACAGAAATCTGTCAACGTTGTTATGAAATCTTAGTGAATGACATTGGCTTTCCTGCTGAAGATATTATTTTTGACCCCAATATTTTTGCGATTGCGACTGGTATTGAAGAGCATGACAACTATGCAGTGGACTTTATCAATGCCACTCGCTGGATAAAAGAAAACCTCCCCGGCGCTAAAGTCAGTGGTGGCGTTTCTAATGTGAGCTTCTCATTCCGCGGCAATGATCGCGTTCGTGAAGCCATTCATACCGTCTTTTTGTATCACGCAATTCAAGCTGGCATGGATATGGGCATTGTGAATGCTGGTCAGTTAGGCGTTTACGCTGATTTGGATCCAGAGCTGCGTGAACGCGTTGAAGATGTGGTTTTGAATCGCTTTAAGGAGAAGGATGGCAAAACCCCAACCGAGCGCTTGCTTGATATTGCTGATCAATTTAAAGGCGGTGGTGCTAAGCAGGTAGAAAACTTGGTATGGCGCGAAGCTCAAGTACGAGAGCGCTTAACGCATGCATTAGTGCACGGCATTACTACTTTCATCGAAGAAGATACGGAAGAGTTGCGCTCTGAAATTATGGGTGGAGGTGGCAGGCCAATTGAAGTCATCGAAGGCCCACTGATGGATGGCATGAATGTGGTTGGCGATTTATTTGGCGAGGGTAAGATGTTCTTGCCACAAGTGGTAAAAAGTGCTCGCGTAATGAAGCAAGCAGTTGCAATTCTAATTCCCTACATTGAGGAAGAAAAGCGCCTACACATTGCCGGCGGCGGCGAAGCTAAAGCTAAAGGTAAGATCGTGATGGCGACAGTAAAAGGCGATGTGCACGATATTGGTAAAAATATTGTGACTGTCGTCTTGCAATGCAATAACTTTGAAGTAGCCAATATGGGTGTCATGGTTCCTTGTGCCGAGATTCTGAAACGCGCCAAGGAAGAGAATGCCGATATCGTAGGCCTTTCTGGTTTGATTACTCCATCGCTTGAAGAAATGACTTATGTTGCTCAAGAGATGCAGCGTGATGATTATTTCCGTGAGCGTCAAATTCCATTAATGATTGGCGGCGCCACAACTTCTCGGGTTCATACGGCTGTAAAGATTGCTCCACACTACGATGGCCCAGTGGTTTATGTACCAGATGCATCGCGTTCCGTATCTGTAGCCTCGAGTTTGCTTTCTGATGAGAGTGCCAAGAAATTTATCCAAGACTTGCGTGACGACTATGTCCGCATTCGGGAGCAACACGCCAATAAGAAAGCAGCACCAACCATCTCACTGGCAGCGGCTCGCAAAAATCGTGAGCTAATTAAGTGGGCCTCTTATGTCCCAGAAAAGCCAAAATTCATTGGTCGACGTGTTTTCAAAAACTTTGCATTGAGTGATATTGCTAAGTACATTGACTGGACACCATTTTTTCAGACCTGGGATTTAGCGGGTAAGTTCCCGGCCATCTTAGATGATGAGGTTGTAGGCATTGAGGCGCGTAAGGTTTATGAGGACGCTAAGGTATTGCTGGATAAAATGATTAAGGGTCAGTGGATTCAGGCCGATGCAGTAGTTGCCTTCTACCCTGCCAATACGATGGGTGATGACATTGTTTTATATAGTGATGAAGCACGTGAACACCCCCTCTTTGTATGGCATAACTTGCGCCAACAGGCGGAACGACCATTGATTGATGGTGTGCGTAGACCTAATCGTTGTTTAGCAGATTATGTTGCTCCAAAAGATTCTGGAGTGGCTGATTATCTTGGTTGTTTTGCAGTAACAACTGGCCATGGAGTAGAAAAGAAAGTTGCTGAGTTCCAGGCAAAGCATGATGATTACAGTGCGATTATGTTGAAGGCTTTGGCTGATCGATTAGCAGAAGCATTTGCTGAGCTCATGCACCACCGAGTGCGTACTGATTTGTGGGGCTATGCGACTGATGAGATTTTGACGAATGATCAAATGATCGATGAGCAGTATCGTGGCATTCGTCCTGCACCTGGATATCCTGCGTGTCCAGCCCATGAAGTCAAAGAAGATCTACTCAGAGTAATTGGGTCTGAAGATATTGGCATGACCTTGACCGAGTCAATGGCCATGAACCCAGCCTCTAGTGTGAGCGGTTTTTATCTTGCCCATCCAGATGCCCGTTATTTCAATGTTGGAAAGATTTCAGCCGATCAACTTGAAGATTTGGCTAAACGTCGTGGCGAGTCTGTTCAAGACGTGCGCCGTCAATTAGCAAGCTTAATAGACTAAACACCCCACATGATGGGCTCATCTTTAGCATTTGCCTGCTTCATTAGCTCAAGGAATGGGTAGGCTCTTTGTCCTAGGCGATCGGTAAGCTTCACTTTTTCACCACCATCTTTACCTTCCTCTTGAACTTTGGAGCGCTCTCCAAGATCTTTCAGAATGGCAGTTTCCAGAGTGGTAATGAGAGCAGGAAGATGGTCAACGGTCAGAATTCCTCGAGGCTCTAGTGGGCGACCTAAAATATCAAAGATCCGCTTCGTTAGATCCGCCAGCATAATGACGTCTGAACCAGCTTTTGAGCGAAATTGATAGATCATTTCGATAGCTTACCACCTGATAAACTCACTCTTCTATGTTGTTAATCAATAAAAATCGTTTAATTGAGATGCTTGATATTGCGCTTGCGGACTTAGCGCAGGAGCGTGGCTTGCAAAAGCCTTCTGCGCCCCGTTTAGAGCGTCCTAAGGCGGTAGATCATGGTGATGTCGCCTGCAATATTGCGCTACAGTTATCTAAGGCTTGGAAGCTCAATCCCAGGGAATTGGCGCAAGCTTTGGTTCAACGTTTACAAAAAGAGCCGGGCTTTGACCAACTCATTGCTTCATGTGAAATCGCTGGCCCTGGGTTTATCAATTTCCGCTTAAGTAATGCAGCCAAAATATCGGTAGTCAATGAGATCCTCGCACAGGGCGCTCATTATGGCGAGCTTGCAAAAGATAAGGCTGTAGTAGCAAGCGCCATGATTGAGTTTGTTTCAGCAAATCCTACCGGCCCTCTTCACGTTGGCCATGGTAGGCAGGCTGCACTTGGAGATGCTTTGGCAAATTTATTGGCCACCCAAGGAATCAAGGTACATCGTGAGTTTTATTACAACGATGCTGGTGTACAGATCGCTAACTTGGCTTTATCGGTACAAGCCCGCTTACATGGTTTAAAGCCTGGCGATGTAGCTTGGCCTGAACAGGCTTATAACGGCGAATATATTGCAGAGATTGCCGCTGCTTTCAAAGCATCCCCACAATATAAAGATGATATTGAGGAGATTCGTCAATTTTCTGTTGCCTACTTGCGCAATGAACAAGATATCGATTTAAAAACCTTCGGCGTTCAATTTGATTGCTATTACCTCGAGTCATCTTTGTATACCGATGGTAGCGTTGCGCAAATTGTGAGTGATTTGCAAAGTATTGATAAGACTTATGAATCTGAAGGTGCATTGTGGCTAAAGACAACGGCTGATGGTGACGACAAAGATCGTGTGATGCGTAAGTCTGATGGGAGCTTTACCTACTTTGTCCCAGATGTGGCATATCACGCTAGCAAATGGAATCGTGGTTTCCAGAAAGTAATTAATGTGCAAGGTAGTGATCACCATGGCACGATAGTCCGTGTGCGCTCAGGCCTCCAGGGAGTGGCACAAAAGCGTGGCTGGAATATTCCCAAGACTTATCCTGATTATGTTTTGCATAAGATGGTGACCGTAATGCGTAATGGTGAAGAGGTCAAGATTTCTAAACGAGCCGGCTCATACGTCACGGTGCGTGATTTGGTTGAGTGGTCAGGTGGTATTACTCCTGAGATGAGTACGGCAGAAAGAGAATTGGCATTGCAACGTGGTCGAGATGCAGTGCGCTTTTTCTTGATCTCACGCAAAGCGGATACAGAATTTGTTTTCGATATCGATTTAGCCTTGCAGCAAAATGATGAGAACCCGGTGTTCTATGTTCAGTATGCCCATGCGCGGATTAGTTCAATATTGCAACAGTGGGGTGGCAAAATTTCTGATTTAGCTTCTGCGGATTTGTCCTTGCTACAAAGTAAAGCTTCAGACCATTTATTGCGTCGTTTGGCTGAGTATCCCGAGATACTCACAGATGCTGCAGCAGAATTAGCTCCTCATGCCCTCGCTTTCTACTTACGAGACTTGGCAGGGGATTTTCATACCTTCTATAACGCAGACCGAGTGCTGGTGGATGACCAGAATCTCAAGGCAGCCCGCTTGGCGCTACTATTAGCGACTCGCCAAGTATTGCAAAATGGTTTAAAAGTACTAGGGGTATCTGCTCCAGCTAAGATGTAGTAGTGGTATATGAAGTGAAAATGTAAGATGAGGAAATAATGAAAAAACCGAATCCACAAACTGGCTTCATGAAAAGCGATAAGGATATTGCGCAATACGGTGGCACTATCTTAGGCTTTGTATTGGGCTTAGGCGCGGGCCTAGGAATTGCCTTTGTGATTGCTTTTTACCTTTCTAAAAATACGCCTCAAGAAAGGCCTGGCATCAGAGCCCCGAATTTACCCCTAACGATCAAGCCCGCCCCCACTCCCGTCGAGGGCGAGCCCGATGTCCCCGTTGAGCAATTAGATTTGAATAAGCCATTGCAAGGTAAGTCGCCAGCACCAGCGTCAACTGATCCGATTGGAGATTTAGTAAGTGGCAAGAAATCAGTTGAACCACTCTCTGTCCCAAAATCTGATGCAATTTATTTCTTACAAGTGGGTGCTTTTGTAAAACGTTCCGATGCGGATGCTCAAAAAGCAAATTTAGCAATCCAAGGAATTCAGGCGCAATTGAGTGAAGTGACCGCAGATGGAAATACTCTCTGGCGTGTGCGTGTCGGCCCCTATAGCAGTCCTGAAGAAAGCAATCCTGTGCGTGATAAGTTAAATAGCATGGGCGTTAAACCAACCTTAATTAAAGCTAGCAAAACATGATTTCATTTAGCAAAAGAGTATTTACGGCTTGTATCGTATCGTCACTTCTGTGTTTAAGTGCAATAGTTTGCGCTCAAGCCCAAAAGATTGAAGAGGGTTTTGATTACCGCATTCTGCCGATCCCCCAGCCGGTTGAGACTAAAGGTAAAGTGGAAGTGATCGAGTTTTTTTGGTACGGCTGCCCACATTGCTACGACTTTGAGCCAGAACTCAGTAGTTGGGTAAAGCGTCAACCAAAGGATGTTGCGTTTCGAAGAGTTCCAGTGGCTTTCAGGGATGATCTATTGCCACACAGTCAATTATTTTATGCACTTGAGGCCATGGGCAAAGGTGATGCTTTGAATGAAAAAGTCATGTATGCCATGCATAAAGAAAATAAGCGCTTAATGACTGAGCCAGAGATCGCAGATTGGGTTGCTTCCCAGGGAATTGATCGCAATACTTTTTTAGCTACTTATCGCTCCTTTGCGGTCGTATCTAAAGCACGCACAGCAAGACAATTGGCTGAGGCCTATCGAATTGAGGGCGTCCCAACGATTGTGATGCAGGGTAAGTATGTCACCTCCCCTTCAATCGCTGGCAGTAAGGCTAAGGCAATCTTGGTGATGGACTACCTCGAAGAAAAAATCCGCAAAGATAAATATAAACAGTAACAGCTTATGGTCAGATTTTGACGAAGCGGCGAACAATCCAAAAATAGATTGGATAAGGCAGAATTCTGAGGAATTTTAAGAACCTTGAAAATCGCTTAGGGAAGTGAATATCAAACTCCCCATTCTGAATGCCAAGCAAGATTTCAGTAGCAGCTTCTTGCGCACTGATCAAGGCCGGCATTTCAAAATCATTTTGTGCGGTTGCTTCAGTAGCTACAAATCCCGGTGAAATCATATGAGTGCTGATTCCTTGAGGAAGTAAATCGTAATAAAGCGTTTCACAGAAATTAATAATGGCTGCCTTGCTTGGGCCATAAGCTAGGGCCTTGGGTAGTCCGCTATAACCTGCCACACTGCCGACAATCGCAATGTTGCCAGAATGGTTCTTCAGCATTTCTGGAAGGACGAGTGCAACAGCTCTCATTGGGCCCAGAAGGTTTGCATCGATGGTTTTTTCTGCAGCATCAATGTCAAAGTTATCTGCCCGCAGCGGTACATAAACACCGGATACAAAAAGCAACAAATCAATCCCACCCCATGAGCCTAAAATAGACTGATAGGCATTTTGTAGTTGCGCATTATCAGTCACATCAAGTGGGGCAACGAGTGATTGATTTGGTTTTCCAGAAAGTGCAATATCATTCAAACGCTCAACTCTTCGACTAGAAAGAGCAACCTGAGATCCTGCCGCTAGAAGCGCTTTAGCACAGGCCTCACCAATTCCGCTGGAGGCGCCAATGATCCAGACGCGTTTTCCTGAGAAATTTGAAATGCCCTTTTGTTTCATATGCTGAGGGCATCGGATGATGTCTGCGTGGATTGATGGCTAAGAGTAAATTGCACTACGTCAATATTGCGCTCTGCAAATCCTGCAGCGCAATACATAAGGTAGAAATTCCAGAGCCGTACAAAGGCCTCATCAAAACCTAGGTGATGAACTTCTTGAAGCTTCTGATTGAAATTGTCGCGCCATAGGCAAAGTGTTTTAGCGTAGTCGGCTCCAAAAGCAAATTCTCCTTCAACCTGAAGGCCCGCCTTAGCAGCACTTTCTTTAAAACTAGTACGCGAAGGCAACATGCCGCCAGGAAAAACATATTGCTGAATAAAGTCAGTATTGTGGCGATAACGATCGAAGAGCTCTTCAGCAATGACGATGGTTTGTACACAAGCTTTACTACCAGACTTTAGACATTTGGCAATTGTTTGAAAGTACTCGGGCCAATGTTTTTCCCCAACTGCCTCAAACATTTCTACAGAGGCAATTCCCTCAAATTTTTCTTGGCAATCGCGGTAGTCTTGAAGTCGAACTTCAAAAGGCCTTGCATGCTCACTTTGCGATTGAACTTTTTGTAGCCTATCTTCAGCAAACGCTTTCTGTTCGGTTGAAAGAGTCAGGCCAGTAATTGCAATGTTGTTATGCAGGGCTTCTTCCATAACGCCACCCCAACCACAGCCAATTTCCAAAATATGGGCACCGGGTTTGGTGTCGAGAGATTCCAAAATGCGTCTGATTTTGGCACGTTGCGCATCAGCGAGAGATTGTTTTTCGCCCTCTGAAAACCAGGCACTAGAGTAACTCATAGTGGGGTCTAACCACAGAGTGTAAAAAGCATTACCTAAGTCATAGTGCGCATGAATATTCTTGCGACTACCAGTTTTGCTGTTATCACGCAACCAGTGCCTGAGGCGATAAAGGATAGAGCCATACCAACTGCCATAAATTGCTTTTTCTAGGATCGTGCGATTACGGATTGCCAGCTCCAAAATAGCCTTGAGATCTGGAGTATTCCATTCTCCGCGGATATAGCTTTCAGCAAAGCCAATATCTCCATGAGATAAGACTTGCTTGAAGACAGACCAATCCAGAATTTGAATTTCGGCATGCAATGAATCTAATTTATTACCAAATTCTCTGATATTGCCATCAGGTAGAGTCATTTTTAGGTGACCGCTGCTCAGCTGGGATAAGAGGCTTAATAGTGTCTCAGTGCCTAGGCGAGATTGATTCGCTTTTGCGCGTTTTTGCGGCCTTGAAAAACTAAGGCGCGAGAGTAAGGATTGTCCGGGACGATTCATTTGCTAACTTCAAATTCTGGTGGATTGGGCTTTGAATGAAAGGGTACACCTTTTGCCCATAATTTTAATGCTTGCCAATGAATTCGAAAGATTACCCCAATACTCATTAGTGGGTAGCGCAAAAAAGCCAGCCAAAGGTTTGATCGACTCAAGGGGCGGCTGCTGCCACTAATGCTGGTATTAATGAGGGGTAGACCATCTTCGTGAAGCTCAATTCGATAAACGGAGTTTTTACCACTCTTGCTATCTTGGGGGAATAAGAAGCGAAAATGATAGTCGCCACTTACGGCACAAAATGGTGATACGTGGAATACTTTTTGGCTGCTGAGGGTTTCGCCGGAGCGCAATACTGTGGCAGCATTTTTATGCAATAAATAGCAGTGACGCTCACCAAAAGTATTATTCACTTCCGCCAACACAGCTTGTACTTGACCGTTAGCACGTGTGCAAATCCAAAAACTCACCGGATTAAAGACATAACCCAAAACTCTAGGAAATGTATGTAACCAAATTTCTCCATCGATGTTTGATATTTCGTTTTCTTGCAAAATTGTTTCAATCCACTGCAGACTATCGACTTGACCTAAACCATGATCTTTATCAAAGAATGAAAATAATCCCAGCCGATTGTCGTTAAGGCCGTGTTGACTAAGGATGTCAGGTTTGTGCTTTCTGGCCCGCATAGGAATCAATAATGTGAAAACACCATAGCCAAAGGCATTCTTAGCTGGCCGCAGCCGCTGATGTTTTACAACTCCAAAGTTAATCTTTGGCTCATTCATTTATTGCGCATCTTGCTTAGGCTGAGTAACAAGCGGCGAATGGATGCTTTCTATTAGGGCCTCTGCGACTAATTCTCCAGAGCGCAAACCATCTTCATGAAAGCCAAAACCAGTCCATGCGCCACAATACCAAATGGATTCCACTCCTTGAATGAGCGGCAATTCTTTTTGAGCTTGGATAGCGCTCATATCAAACACTGGGTGCGAATAATGAATTTCTTGATGCACTAATTTTGGATCTGGCTCCAATGCAGGATTTAGGCTGACAATAATTTGAGTATCTTTTAATTGTGCAGGCAGCGGTTGCAGACGATTAATAAGGTAATTGACGCTCACATGCTGTTTTGATGAGATCTTCATGCCAGATTTAGCAGTGTAATTCCAGGCAGCCCAACAGCGTTTGGTCTCAGGAAGGAAGCGAACGTCCGTATGGAGAATGGCACGATTTTTTTGGTATGGAATCGCTGCCAAAATATTTCTAGCCTGCTGAGGTATGCCATGAACTAGATCAAGGCTTTGGTCGCTATGGCAGGCCATCACCACCTCATCAAAAAACACAGATCCAGACTGACTGACTACCTCAACTTGAGATGCATCATCTTGACCAGTATTAACGCGTACAACTCCTTCGCGCACAATCTTCACTTTAGACTCTTCTAGGGCGGCAACAATTCGCTTCACATACTCCCGAGAACCGCCTTTAATGGTCAACCACTGTGGACGATTTTTAATCTGTAATAAACCATGGTTATGGCAAAAGCGGACCATCGTTTGGATCGGAAACTCCAGCATCTGCCCAACAGAGCACGACCAGATAGCGCCAATCATTGGTAGAAAATAATTTTCTCTAAAGCTTTGGCTAAATCGATTGCGATCTAAAAAATTGGCAATGGTCTCATCGGGTTCTTTATAAAGATGGCCTGCTTCAATTTGTTGATCGGCCAATCTTGTAGCTAGACGATTAAAGCGCAAGATGTCATACGCCATCCTCCAGAATGCAAAGGACAAAAGATTTGATCTTTGCCCAAAGAAAGAGTTCAGATCGTTACCTGCCCATTCAATATTTTGATGGGCATGTTCTTTATCAGATGTATCAATTGATACAGAAAAGGACATTTCAGAAGGAGCTACTGGCGCTTGAATTTCTTCAAAGAGACGTACTAAGCGTGGATAGGTCTTGCGATTGAAAACTAAGAACCCAGTATCAACACCATGACTGATTTCTTGGCCATTAATATTGCATTTGAAGTCGACTGTGTTGCTATGCCCACCGATATGATTACCAGTCTCATATAAGGTCAGATCAAATTCAGGATGTTGCCTTAGAGCATAAGCGCACCCAAGGCCAGAGATACCAGCGCCAATAATGGCAATTCTTTTTTTAATCACTGAGATTTTTCTCCTAAGAGTTTGTCAATCTCAGCAGTGATAGAGCTACTTGTCGGTTTGGTCATGCTGCCATACGAATCAACAACATTGCCCTTTCGGTCAATTAAATATTTATAGAAATTCCATTTTGGTGTTGTGCCAGTTTTAGCAATTAACATTTTGAAGAGTGGATTCACATTGCTTCCTGAAACGGAGCTTTTTGCAAACATTGGAAATTTCACGTCATAAGTATTTTTACAGAAGTCAGCAATCTCTTTGTTACTCCCTGGTTCTTGCTGACCAAAGTCATTAGATGGAAATCCTAAAACGACAAAGCCCTGATCTTTGTATTTGGCATACACTTTTTCTAGCCCTTCATATTGACTAGTAAATCCGCAAAAGCTTGCAGTATTGACAACCAAAATGACTTTGCCCTGATATTGGCAAAGATTTTGAGGTGCATCGTCCTGCAGGCGTGGAAATGTCTGGGATAAGAGAGGGCTGCAGCTAGGTGTAGCATTTGCAACTTGGGCGCCCGATAAAAAGGCAAGCATGGTAAAAACACAGGCAAAAACTAGGCGGTATGTCTCGTGGGGCATTTAATAACTTCTTTTAATGGATTATTAGCCCTCAAGTCTAAGACATTCTGGGTAATATCGCTCGATCACAGCCAAAGCCATTAATATTGAGCCATGACTTCTTTGCCCCCACCTTCTTTTGAGTCTAAGGTCTGTCCTTTAGACCAGCTAGCCGCTCGTATTGCAAAACTTCCAAGGCCACTGGTCTTTACTAATGGCGTGTTTGACATTTTGCATCGTGGACATGCTAGCTATTTAGCCCAAGCACGTGCTTTAGGGGCGAGCTTAGTAGTGGGTGTTAATTCAGATGCTTCCGTCAAGATGCTGGGTAAAGGTGATGACAGACCAATTAATTCTGAAATGGATCGTCAGGCTTTGTTAGCTGCTCTTGAAAGTGTGGATATTTCTGTGCTCTTTGCCGAACAAACGCCAGTGAGCTTGATAGAAAAAATTCGTCCAGATATTTACGTCAAGGGTGGCGATTACGAAATTGATACTCTTGCAGAAACGCATTTGGTGAAGACTTGGGGTGGAAAAGCGATTGCTATTCCCTTTTTGTATGAGCGCTCTACATCTAGCTTATTAAGCAAGATTCGCTCTTAAATATTTTGCAATAACCAAGCCCAAACACCACGCAATACTAGGCCTTCAGTTGCTTCTACTGTAAGTGAGTGAATTTTCTGTGACTTGAGGATTTCATCAGTCAGAATTTTGGCATTGCCACCATCAATCCATATTTTTTCAACGGGATGATTCATCTCTTTTGCTAGCAAAATGGCATATTGAATTGCCCCAATCTGTGCAGCATCACAGCCGCTAACAATAGCGCTATTCGTTGATAATCCAAAACCAAGAGTAGCCTCATCACGTACTGCAAGAGGTAATTGCGCAGTGTTATCTGCTAAGCTTTTTTGCATGAGTTCAAGGCCTGGCAATATCCACCCTCCATAGTGGACGCCGTTGCCACCCAGAAGATCAATCGTTGTAGCTGTGCCAGCATTAATGATGAGTGTGTTCATGTTAGATAGTGCGCGAGCCCCAATGATGGCGGCCCAACGGTCAGCTCCAAGCTTGCTGGGTTCTTGATACAGAGTGCGTAGGCCTGCATATTCACTGTTGCCAGTCAGTTGTTTCCAAAAAATATCTTGCCATTGAGGAAATAATGATTGGAGGTTTTCAATTGCATCTTGACCAGCAACACAAGTAAACCCAATGGCATAGGGTTTAGGCAAAGTTTTGGCAATGTAATCTGCTAGCTCTGCTCTATGTGCAGGTGATGCCAGAGCTTTACTACTGATTGATCCAGAGTAAACCCATAACTTTTTTTGCCTATCTCCCGGTTGTTGTGATGATTCAACAGCAGCCCATTTGAGGCGTGTATTGCCGACATCAAAAAGTAGATAAAGACTCATGATTGCACTCTTAAAGAAAGGTCACCAGCATGAATGGCAATGAAATTATTGTCTTGCTGCAATACTAATGCGCCCGCTTGATCTATGCCTTGGGCAACGCCATAGATTGGCTCTTTGCCTGCACTTGAGATATATACCGGCTGCCCCAGATACGCATCCCACTTTTTCCACTGCGCTTGATACATACCAAAACCATATTGATCAAATTCACTGAGATGGCGTTCAAGAGATGCCACTAGCTTTAACCAGAGAAATTCAGAATCTGGAAGTTTTGATGCTACTGAAGGTAGCTGATCTAATGCGCCTATCTTTAATCCGTGTTGATCACTTAGCTTAGCTGCAATTTGATGGGCATTACGTATATTGATACCAATGCCAATAATCATCCATGTTGTATCGCCTACTTTAGTTTGGCCGCCCTCAATGAGAATGCCACCAAGTTTTGAGTTGTTCAGCAATACATCATTGGGCCATTTAAGACGGAAGCCTGCTTGATGCAGTATCGATTCGTCAAGCTCCAATGCCTCTGCAATTCCAGATATCACTGCTAGTCCAACCAAAAGGCTAAGTCCCGTAAGTTCGGCTGGCTGTCTTTTAAATGGGTAGGCCAATGAAAAGCAGATCGAGTCTTTTGGGTTAGCAATCCAAGTTCTGCCTGCCCTCCCTTTGCCTGCGGTTTGCTTGTGTGCAATTCGCGCTACGGGGTCAATGAGTTCACCAGCGCGCCAGCGCGCCAGCAGATCATCATTAGTGGATTTGGTCTCAGCGACGCGTTCAAGGATGCAATTAGCAGTCATTTGTCCATTGTAGAAAGGTCTGACCTAGAATTGTGGGATGGATCAAAAAGATCAGCGCCCCTATAAGTTCTCTTGGCCTCTCCAGGCGATGCCGCTTGCCAGAGCTATGAGCCTTAGTTATGCCTTACTGATCATCTATGTAAGCCTAAATCCCTTCGATTTTGACTTCCACAATGGGATTAGTGTTTGGGACTGGGTTAACGCCCCATTACCCCGTTTTATTACTTTATTTGACGTTTCTGTCAATATCCTGGCTTATATCCCATTTGGGTTCTTGCTAGTTTTTGCTACCTATCCTCGTTGGCGCAATTTTATGGCTCTGGCAATTGCTCTGAGTCTTAGTGCTTTTTTGGCATTGAGTGTAGAAACTTTGCAATCGTGGCTACCCACCCGCATCCCTAGTCTGATGGATTGGTGGGCAAATCTTTTGGGAGGTTTATTAGGTGGATTGTTAGCTATCCCCTTGGGCCCTCAGTGGTTATCCGGTAGCGCCATTCATCGTCGCTTTGATCAATGGTTTGGCCTCAATTGGGGCGCGTGTACACTTTTCTTGCTATTTCCCTGGTCACAAATTTACCCTCAAAGTTCCTGGCTAGGTACTGGCGTATGGGGACATGCCATATTTGGGTCAATAGACTGGGGAACGCTTGTAATTAATCATGTAGTACAAGAAACCTTAATTACTGCCCTTTGCTGGCTTGGCGTTGCATTACTGCTATCTTCAGGACTGCGTACTAATGCTCCACAGTGGAGAATTCTGAATGGTTTGCTTTGTTTCACAGTGCTAATCAAGACTTTATTTACCGCACTTCAGTTTGGCGGAGAGTTCAGTTTGATATGGTTTACTGCAGGCGCGCTATGGGGGATGCTATTAGCAAGTATTTTGTTGAGATGGGCTTTGCGTTTAAGCTCGCAATACAAGTTTTGGCTAGCCTTACTATGTTTAGTCATCGCAACGATTGCCATCAATGTGTTACCTGATAATCCATATTTCATCTTGAACCTCAGGCATTGGCATCAAGGCCGTTTACTCCACTTTAATGAGCTGATGCAGTGGGTTTCAGTGGTATGGTTACCTATTGCTTTCATTTGGATGATTTATAACGTAGCAGAAGTTAAATCGAAACATTAACGAATATAATTTTTTATGAGCTTTACACATCACTTATTTTTTTGTTTAAATCAACGTGGCAATGGCGAAGATTGTTGCGAGCAGCACAATGCTTTTGCTTTATTTGAATATGCAAAGAAGAGAGTAAAAGAACTTGGATTGGCGGGGCCTGGGAAGATTCGGGTGAACAAGGCGGGATGTTTAGATCATTGCGCTAATGGTCCTGTTATGGTGGTCTATCCAGAAGGCATTTGGTATACCTTAGTCGATCAAGAAGACGTCGAAGAGATCATCCAATCTCATTTAGTTGCAGGTAGCCCTGTCAAACGCCTACAGGTGGCATAAGTCTTTTGTTGAAAGTTTTTCATGAATAGCCGTACAAAAGTAATTCATATTGAGGGCATTGTAGGGGCAATTGAAATGTCAATTGACTTGCCTGATGAATTAAAAAATGATCCTTCATTTGCCATCCGAGGTTTGGCATTAGTTGCTCATCCCCATCCACTTATGGGTGGAACGATGGATAACAAGGTTGCACAGACTATGGCTCGCGCATTTAATCAATTAGGTTATGTAAGCGTGCGTCCAAACTTTCGCGGAGTGGGAGGTACTGCTGGTGTTCATGATAATGGGGTTGGTGAGCTAGAGGATTTATTGCACGTAACAGAGTGGATGGGTACTCCATCGAGCTGGGCATCATTTGAAGTCACTGCAAACCAAACGTGGGTTTCAAATGTAAATACCTTTCCTTTGGTTGTTTCTGGGTTCTCATTCGGTAGCTTTGTCGGCAGTCATTTAGTTCAAAGGCTTGCAGATCTTGGTCGTCCCGCTGAGCGCTTGGTAATGGTGGGTAGCGCTGCTGGTAAGTGGACCTTAGCTGAAGTGCCTGCGGACACGATTCTGATACATGGCGAGTTAGACGAAACTATCCCTTTGGTTGATGTCTTTCATTGGGCGCGCCCACAAGAGCTTACTGTTCAAGTTGTCCCTGGCGCAGACCACTTTTTTCACCGCAGGTTACATTGCATTCGAAACATCATTACTGGTGCATGGTTGGGTATGCCAGATCTACGCAAGCAATAAGAAAAGAGAGAGAAAATCGTGGCTGAAGAAAAATCACTCATTGAATATCCTTCCCAATTTCCGATTAAGGTAATGGGCAAGACCAATCCAGAATATTTACCAGCAATTATTCATATCGCAAAACAATTCGATCCGACCTTCGATGAAAGCAAGGTTGAGCAAAGACCTTCTAAGGATGGAAATTATTTAGGCATTACTTTACCCATCACGGCCACTAGTCGTGAGCAGTTAGATGAGCTATATCGAACTCTTTCTACACACCCATTGGTTAGTATTGTTCTGTAACTAATTGAATGTCTGCATTAGTAAAACATCTCGGTTTAGCAGATTACATATCTACTTATGAAGCAATGCGCGCATTTACTAAAAGTCGTAACAACACAACTCCAGATGAGATTTGGGTTTTAGAGCACCCACCAGTATTTACGCTTGGATTGGCTGGAGATGCGGGTAACTTACACTCACCAAGTAATCAAATTCCCTTGGTCGAGGTTGATCGGGGTGGCGAGATCACTTATCACGGACCTGGGCAAATCGTGGTTTATCTATTGCTTGATCTCAAACGCTTAGGTATTTTTGTAAAAGAATTGGTTTCACGTATTGAACAGGCGGTGATTGACACCTTGGCAGATTTTGGAATTCAGGCAGAAAGGCATCCTGGAGCCCCCGGGATTTACATTTCAGGTCAATCTGGAGTATCCACTGATTGGATTGGGGCTAAGGTAGCGGCATTGGGCCTGAAAGTTTCCAAAAGCTGTTCCTATCATGGCCTAGCTCTAAATGTAGCTACTGATTTAGAGGCTTTTGCTCGCATCCACCCCTGTGGCTATGAGGGCTTAAAGACAGTCGATATGCAAACCCTTGGGATCAAGGACAATATAGACACTATTAGCCAAAGGCTTTTGGAGCATTTACAAAAGCAACTGATGTCACATGACCATAAATAAAAACGATACCAAGACGACTTTCGAAGTACGTCAAGACCTCAATTACGACGCAACTCGTAAACAAAAGTCGAGTGAAAAAACTGCGCGCATTCCAATTAAGATTATTCCCTTAGAAGAGGTATTAAAAAAACCAGATTGGATTCGAGTAAAGGCCGCTTCTGGAAACTCACGCTTTAACGAGATCAAAAAGATTCTCCGCGAGAATGAATTAGTCACCGTTTGCGAAGAGGCAAGCTGTCCAAACATCGGCGAGTGTTTTGGTAAGGGTACTGCCACCTTCATGATTATGGGCGATAAGTGCACCCGCCGCTGCCCATTTTGTGATGTTGGTCATGGCAGACCAGATCCGCTCGATCAAAAAGAGCCAGCTAACTTAGCGCGCACAATTGCTGCGCTTAAATTAAATTATGTAGTGATAACGAGTGTTGATCGTGATGATTTGCGTGATGGCGGTGCTATGCATTTCGTCGATTGCATTTCTCAATCACGTAGTCTTTCTCCAAGTACGCGTATTGAGGTATTAGTCCCAGACTTTCGCGGGCGCCTTGATAAAGCATTAGATATTTTTTCTCAGCATGCGCCAAATGGTTTGCCAGATGTGATGAACCATAATTTAGAAACTGTTCCACGTCTTTATAAAGAAGCTAGACCAGGCTCTGACTATCATCACTCGTTAAAGTTATTGAAGGACTTTAAAGAGCGCTTTCCAAAGATTCCGACTAAGAGCGGCTTAATGGTGGGTCTTGGTGAGACCGATGAAGAAATCTTAGAGGTAATGCGCGATATGCGTGAGAATAATATCGATATGCTCACGATTGGCCAGTATCTTGCGCCATCTGGGCATCACCTTCCAGTGCGTCGTTATGTTCACCCAGATATTTTTAAGATGTTCGAAGAAGAGGCTTATGCCATGGGCTTCTCCCATGCCGCAGTAGGTGCTATGGTGCGCTCTAGCTATCATGCGGATCAGCAAGCTCATGGAGCCGGGGTTGTTTAAAGGCTTTACTAAAGCTAGCGCATTGCTGGTAACAGTGATTTTTTTAGTAGCCTGCAGTCCAAAGTTGGATTGGCGTATCGTTCAATCTCCTCAGGAGGGATATACCGCTTTATTTCCAGGCAAGCCAGATAAGTTGGAGCGCCGCATTACTTATCAAGAGCAAGAGTTACGGCAAACTCTTGAGGCAGTCAAAATTGATGATGATATTTACTCTATTGGATCTATCTATTTAAGTAAGCAACAAACTGAGTTGTCAGCATCATTGTTAGATCAATTAAAAGGCAATCTTTTTCGCAATGCAGGCGTAGATCAGTCAACAGCCATCAACTCAGATAGCATATATAAAACAGCCAACCATCAACGTATTCCGACTAAAGATTATTTTTTAGAATTTAAGTCGACAAGCACCAATCAGCAGGCTATGCGTGTTCGCTGGATCTCAAAACCTGCCATTGATGGCGGCATTTGGCTTTATCAAGTATCTATTTTGCATGCGGGTCCAGTGCAGCCCGATGTTAGAGCTTTCTTTTCTGCGGAAGAGCGTGCGAATTTCTTTGATGAGTTTCATCCAAATTAACGATGTCATCACACTGGCGCTCCCACCCACAGATTGCTATTGAGCAGCCACTCAAGACTAGGGCGGCTGCGAGAATTTTTTTAAGCTTTGCTTGCGCTTATTTTATTTCATATGCGTTTCGGTCTATAAATGCTGTCATTGCGCCTGAGTTAATTAGCGATTTGCATCTGAGTAATACAGAGTTAGGATTTTTATCAGCGGCTTACTTTTTTGGTTTTGGTGTTACTCAGATTCCAGTTGGATTAGGTTTGGATCGTTTTGGCCCACGACTGACAGAGATGGCCTTAATGATGTTTGCAATCGTAGGAGCCTTAGTGTTTTCCTGGGCCGATGGCTTTACTGGCCTAGTGATCGGTAGGGTTTTGATTGGAGTGGGTGTTTCATCTTGTTTGATGGCAGCCTTTTCAGGCTTTCGTTATTGGTTTCCATCTAACAGGCAGGCTCAGTTAGCTTCAGGCATGCTGATTTTTGGTACCTCAGGCGCTTTAATTACCTCCTGGCCAGTACATGCTGTATTGCCTTATTTAGGCTGGCGCGGTGTTTTTATCATGATGGCTGTATTTACCGGGTTGGCTATTGTTGCTCTGTACTTTGGTTTGCCGGTGAAGACCAGAGCATCTAAATCAATCGCTACCAATGATCAAAACCAAAGTAGCACTGTTAGTCTTTCATGGGCTAGCTACAAACCTATTTTGACAAACGCTTTTTTTTGGAGAATGTTTCCTATTGGTGCCTTTTGTTACGGCGGATTTATTGCCATTCAAACACTCTGGCTTGGGCCATGGCTCACGAGTGTGATGGGCTATTCATCCAATAGTGCTGCTCAAATAATATTTTGGTTTAATGGAGTTTTATTGCTTGCCTATGTTCTCAATACAGCCTTGCTACCAAGGTTAGCAAGGCGGGGTATTACTACTTTGCGTTACTTAAGTTGGATGGTTGCAGCAGCATTAATATTCCAGGCTTGCGCTTTTTATCTTCGCAATTCATGGGTTTTAGTCTGGTGGTTTTTGCTTGCAATAGCTTGTGCCTCTTATGTTCTTGCGCAAAGTTTAATTGTCACCAACTTTCCTAAATCGTTTTCTGGGCGCGTCAGCACCACTTATAACTTAGCACTTTTTATAGGTGCTTTTTTAGTGCAATGGGGAATTGGGTATCTGGTAGATATCGGTATTGATGCTGGTTGGTCGCGCGCAAGTGCCTTTGATTTAGCCTTAGGCATTTTTCTAGCGCTGCAGGTACTTGGGTATATTTGGTTTTTAATTGCACCAAAATTTTTCTCTAGTACATCTATTGTTGAACACTAAGAGCTAGAAAATATTAAGTAGCATTTTTTTCTAATGCGGCAACCTTAGCTTCAAGCGTCTCTAATTTTTCTCTAGTTTTTGCAAGTACTTTGGATTGCAACTCAAACTCTTCGCGTGTTACCAAATCCATTTTCTGAAAACCTTGGTTCATCATCGCGCGCACATTTTTTTCGATCTCTTGTGCTGGTGAATTACGGATGGCATCACCCACTTTGTTTTGCATATCACTTGCGATACGTTGAATTTGCTCGAGGATTTCACCTGGTTTTTGCATAATTGGATTTCGCAGTTCTATAGGTAGTTGCATAAAAGATACATATTGATATTTTATGTTGGGCACCCAAATTTAGGTAAAAAGGCTAAAAATAGCCAAAAAAGCCCAATATTCACCCATAGAGTGCAGTATTGAGCACCAAAGAAGTGCAGATGCATTAATAAGGGGAATCGCTTCAGATCCTAGTTTGGGCCGACCTTCATGATCACTTCATGCATTAAGCATTGAACCCATTTTTTATTACAACTAGCAAGGAGTAGCAGATGAAAACCTTCCGTAAATCCACTATCGCACTGGCAGCATCAAGCCTGTTAGCGACTTCGGCTTTTGCTCAAACAGGCCCTGCGGCAGAGGCTCCTGAAGCCAGCCCAATCACAGCAAACGTAACTGTTGTAAATGACTACCGCTATCGTGGTATCAGCCAATCTAACTTTAAGCCAGCGATTCAGGGTGGTTTTGATTACGCACATGAAAGCGGCCTATACATTGGTAACTGGAACAGCTCAATTAGCTGGATCAGTGATGGCTATGGTCAAAACGGTGGATTTTCCGGAAAAGGAAGTACATATGGCAACGTAAGCGCTCCAATCGAGATGGATTTCTATGCTGGTTTTAAGAAAGAATTGATCGCCGAGGGTTTTGCTACTGATGTCGGCTTCTTGCAGTACTACTATCCAACTTCTGGCATTCCAAATACAGGCGGCTTAACTGCCAATCCAAATACAAGCGAATTTTATGTTGCTCAAAATTTCACATTTGGTCCGGTAACTGGTTTTGCAAAAGTTTCTTATGCAGTTTCTACATTGTTTGGAACCGTGAACTCTTCTGGTTCTTACTACCCAGATTTGACAGTGAACTATGACACTGGCATTTGGGGATTGGCTTTGAATGGCCACGTTGGTTACCAGTATGTTGCGGGTAACGCTCCTACTGGATCGAATGTAGTTAACTATGTTGGTAATTCAGTTTCAGGCGTAAGTAACAGTACTCTGTATTCTTACACCGACTGGAAATTAGGCATCACCAAAGATTTTGGCGGTGGCTTGTCTGGTGCCCTTGCTTATGTTGGAACTAACGCTGCGACATATAAAGGTGCTTATTCCTACTCTAACCCATCAGGCAATAACTTGGGCAGAGCAACAGGCTTAGTTTCCTTAACAAAAACTTTCTAATTTCCACTCTGAACGGAGAATCATATGAAATTAATTACCGCAATCATCAAGCCCTTCAAGCTTGACGAAGTGCGCGAGGCTCTCTCGGAAGTGGGAGTTTCCGGCATTACCGTCACTGAAGTTAAAGGCTTTGGTCGTCAAAAAGGCCACACTGAGTTGTACCGCGGTGCTGAGTATGTTGTGGACTTTTTGCCAAAGGTAAAAATTGAAGCTGCTGTTGAAGATGGCATCTTGGAGCGCGCGATTGAAGCAATTGAAAAATCAGCACGTACTGGCAAGATTGGTGATGGCAAGATTTTTGTCTCTTCAGTTGAGCACGTCATTCGTATTCGCACCGGTGAAACCGGCGCATCAGCACTTTAAAGAGAGGTTAAAAATGTTAACTTGGATGAAACGACTCGTTGCTGGTGGAGCTATGGCCTTGGCTATTGGCGCTACTGGTGTGATTGTTACTTCACCGGCCTATGCTGATGAAGCTAAAAAACCTGCAGTGACTGCTCCGGCTGCAGCGCCTGCTGCTGCAGAACCTGCACCCGTTCTTTGTTCCGAAAAGTGCAACAAAGCCGATACCGTTTGGATGATGGTATGTACGGCATTAGTGCTGTTGATGACACTTCCTGGTTTGGCTTTGTTCTATGGTGGCTTAACGCGTAGCAAAAATATTCTGTCGATCTGTATGCAGTGTTTCATGGTCTTCTCCTTGATCACTGTGCTGTGGGCTATTTACGGCTATAGCCTTGCTTTCACAGAGGGTGGGCCATTTTTGGGCGGACTTGATCGCTTGTTCTTGGGTGGCATGACTCCAGAATCAGTAGCAGCTACCTTTAGTAAAGGTGTTGTTATCCCTGAGTTTGTGTTTATGGCTTTCCAAGCAGTCTTCGCAACAATCACTTGCTGCTTGATTATTGGTTCCTTTGCTGAGCGCGCTAAGTTCTCTGCAATCTTGGTGTTCATGGTTCTTTGGTTCACATTTAGCTACTTACCAATCGCTCACATGGTTTGGTTTTGGCCTGGTCCTGACGACATCAAAGATGCTGCGTCACTCGAGGCTATTACAGCTCGTGCTGGTTGGTTATGGCAAAAAGGTGTTCTCGACTTTGCTGGTGGTACCGTTGTTCACATCAATGCTGCTATTGCAGGCTTGGTAGGTTCTTACGTTATCGGCAAGCGTGTTGGCTACGGTAAAGAAGCAATGAAGCCACATAACTTAGTTTATGTCATGGTGGGTGCTGCACTCTTGTGGTTTGGCTGGTTTGGTTTCAATGCAGGTTCAGCACTCGAAGCAAACGGTAGCGCAGCATTGGCTTTCGTGAATACCTATTTAGCAACTGCTGCTGCGGTATTGAGTTGGTCTATTGCTGAGTGGATTCTCAAAGGTAAGCCATCCATGTTGGGGGCTGCTTCTGGTTGCGTAGCTGGTTTAGTTGCCATTACTCCAGCCGCTGGTTTTGCTGGCCCCATGGGTTCCATCGCAATTGGCTTATTTGCTGGCGTAGCTTGCCTCTGGGGTGTTACAGGTCTTAAGAAAATCTTGGGTTCTGACGATAGCTTGGATGTATTCGGTGTTCACGGAGTTGGTGGTATTACTGGTGCTTTGTTGACCGGTGTATTCGCTGATCCAGCATTAGGCGGTTCTGGTATTTGGGACTACGTAGCTAATGCTGTTGCTCCTGACTACTCTATCGCTAGCCAATTGTGGATTCAGGCTCAAGGTGTGATTACTACTTTGATCTGGTCTGGCGTGGTTTCTTATATTGCATTCAAATTGATCGATATGGTGATTGGTTTGCGTGTGAAGGAAGAAGAAGAGCGCGAAGGCTTGGATATCAGCTCACATGGTGAGACTGCCTACGAGTCTTAATTAGCGATTTACCCCTCACTAGGCGGCCCTGGTCGGCTGCCTAGTTTTAAGCGCGGGATCCTAGGATCCCGCGTCTTTCTTTTAATAATCTTACAATGGTGGAATGGTTCCACATCTCATCACTGCCCTAAGCGGCCCTTTGCTCGAATTAGAGTCAAAGGTTCTAGAAGCAACCCCGACCATTGAACGTTGGTTTAGGTTGGAATGGCAAGAACATACCCCACCATTCTATTGTTCGGTAGATTTGCGTAATTCTGGCTTTAAGCTAGCTCCAGTTGATACCAATCTCTTTCCTGGTGGATTTAATAATCTTTCGCCACAAATGCTGCCTTTGGCAGTCCAGGCCGCTATGGCAGCAATTGAAAAGATTTGCCCAGAGGCAAAAAATTTATTACTGATTCCCGAGCGTCACACTCGGAATACTTTTTATTTACAAAATATCGCACGGCTCTCTTCAATCTTGCGTCAGGCAGGCTTGAACGTTCGTTTGGGTACATTTTCAGAAGAGATTAAAAAACCTACCTGGATTGAACTTCCAGAAGGTAATCGTCTATTGATAGAGCCTTTATCTCGTTTAGGCTTAAAAAAGCAGCGTTTAGGATTAAAAGATTTTGATCCTTGCTCCATTCTTTTAAATAATGATTTGTCTGCGGGCATTCCCCCGATTCTCGAAAACCTGCATGAGCAATACTTGCTGCCAGGACTCCATGCTGGCTGGCATATACGTCGTAAATCTAAGCACTTTGCCGCTTACGAAGAGGTGGCAAAGAAGTTTGCCAAAGTGGTTGATATCGATCCATGGATGATCAATCCTTATTTTACAAGTTGCTCGAATATCAATTTCCATGAGCGCAAGGGTGAAGAAGAGTTGCAGGCAGCGGTAGAGCAAGTTCTGAAGAAGACAGCTAAAAAATATCGTGAATACGGCATTAAAGATAAGCCTTATGTTGTTGTAAAAGCAGATGCAGGTACCTATGGCATGGGAATTATGGTGGTGAATGATCCCTCTCAGCTCAAGGATCTCAACCGCAAAGACCGTAATAAGATGAGCGTAGTGAAAGAAGGTTTAGAGGTAAGCGATGTCCTTATTCAAGAGGGTGTATACACCTTTGAGAAAGTGAATGAGGCAGTGGCAGAACCAGTGGTTTACATGATAGATCGCTACGTTATTGGGGGCTTTTATCGCGTTCATACCGATCGTGGGCCAGATGAAAATCTCAATGCTCCTGGGATGCATTTTGTGCCCTTGGCCTTCGAACAAAATTCGATGCCAGATATGAATGCTAAACCTGGTAGTGCAGCTCCAAACCGTTTCTATTTATATGGGGTAGTTGCCAGATTGGCTTTGCTTGCAGCCTCATTAGAGCTTGAGCGTACAGATCCTGATGCAGAAGTTGACTAAATAAGACCATCATTTTATGAATTTTTTATTCATTGCCGACCCTCTCGAATCTTTTAAGATTGAAAAAGATTCGACTTTAGCAATGATGCGTGTTGCTCAGCAGGCTGGGCATCACTTGTGGTTCTGTCAAAGCCGTAATGTTTTGTGGAAAGACAATGCAGTTATTGCTGATTGCCAATCTTTGGCAATCAAGCCAAATTCTTCCTCTTTGTTTGAGCTTGGGGCAATAGAACCCCGTTCACTAAAATCCTTCTCTGCAGTATTGATGCGTACCGATCCGCCGTTTGATATTGAGTATCTCAATACAACATGGTTGCTATCGGCCGCACTAAGACAGGGCGCGAAAGTATTTAATCATCCTGCCGCAGTACGCGATCATTCAGAAAAGCTTTCTATCACTGAATTTCCCGAACTTATTCCTCCTACTTTAGTGACACGTGAGTTGGGTGCTATAGAAGAGTTTCATAAAGACCATCACGATATTGTGATTAAGCCCCTTGATGGTATGGGTGGTATGGGCGTATTTCGAGTAGGGTCTGATGGCCTAAATCTGGCAAGCATTGTGGAGACCCTCGGTGAAAATGGCTCTAGAACCTTGATGGTGCAACGCTTTTTGCCAGAAATCGCTCAGGGCGATAAACGGGTTTTACTCATTGGCGGAGAGGTGGTGCCGTTTGCGCTAGCCCGTATTCCTCAAGGTAAGGAAATCCGCGGTAATTTAGCTGCTGGTGGTAAAGGTGTGGCTATGCCCTTAACCGATATTGAGAAGCGGATTGCACAGAGTCTGGCACCTATTCTGAATCAGCGTGGTTTATTCTTAGTTGGACTAGATTTAATTGGTGGTTACCTTACAGAAATTAATGTTACTAGCCCCACTTGTTTTGTTGAAATTACAGAGCAGAGTGGATTTGATGTTCCACAGTTTTGGTTAAAAGCGCTTGAAAAGGCATTGTCATAAGATGGTTGGAATCATCATTGTTGCTCATACACCTGTTGCTAGCGCAATGCTTGGATTTGCTGAGCATACCTATGGCTCATCACCTGAGCGCATAAGAGCAGTTGATATCGCGCCGTATGAGGATACTAAAGCCAGCTTTGATCGAGTCATGAAAGCTGCCTATGCAGTGAATAGTGGTAACGGCATTCTCATTCTGACGGATGTGATGGGTGCAACACCAGCGAATGTAGCTTCAAAGCTAGAAGCTCTTGGCCCCTTGTCTGGATTGAATGTTCCAGTGATAGTGCTTGCTGGCTTAAATCTCCCGATGTTGATGCGCTGTATCACTCACCGCGGAGATAGTTTAGAAGAGTTGGCTCAAAAAGCACTTGTTGGTGGTCAGAATGGAATCTTACGGCTTGGCACAAAAGTTGAAGAACAATAATTGAGGAGCGCTGCCTGTAATGCCTGTAGCTGAAATTGAAATCATTAATAAACTGGGTCTGCATGCTCGTGCGTCTGCCAAGCTTTCCCAATTGGCCGCTCAATTCCCATGTGAAATACTCCTGTCACGTAATGGGCGTCAAATCAATGCTAAGAGCATTATGGGCGTCATGATGCTTGCAGCAGGGATAGGCAGTACGGTGAAGCTTGAGACAGTAGGCGATCAGGCTGATGAGGCGATGCAGGCTTTAACCGAGCTCATTAACAACCGCTTTGGTGAGGGCGAGTAAGTATGACTTTTGCGTTGCACGGAATTCCAGTATCTAAAGGCATTGCAATAGGCAAGGCAGTACTGATTTCACGTGCAGCATTAGAGGTTAGTCATTATTTAGTAGAGCCTGGCAAAGAAGAAGCAGAGGCACAAAAGTTATTAGATGCGTTTGATCAAGTTCGTTTAGAACTTAATCAATTGCGTAAGGGATTGCCTAAAGATGCACCTCAGGAAATGGCAGCATTCTTAGATGTGCATGGCATGATCTTGGCTGATCCTGCTTTAGCGCAAAAGCCAATACAGCTCATTCGAACACAGCGCATGAATGCAGCATGGGCATTAACAACAGAGTTAAATGATTTATTAGAGCAGTTTGCTGATATTGAGGATGTTTATTTAAAAGAACGCGCCAATGATATTCGACAGGTTGCCGAGCGGGTTATAAAAGCTTTAAACGCGCAAAAAAAAGATTCCCTAGATAACACCGATTTATTATCTCCAAGCGATTTGGGGGCCGAGTCTATTATCGTTGCACACGATATTGCTCCTCACGACATGTTGCGTTTTAAGGATTCTGCTTTTACTGGCTTTGTAACGGATCTTGGTGGCAAGACATCTCACACAGCTATCGTCGCACGCAGCATGGAAATTCCTGCTGTAGTAGGGGTGCGTCATGCAAGCGAGATGATTCGTTATGGTGACTGGTTAGTGCTAGATGGTGAGCGAGGTGTAGTCATCGTCGCGCCAGATGAAAAACTCCTTGAAGAGTATCGAAAATTACAAAATCAAGATCTCAAAGATGCACGTAAGTTAAAGCAGTTAAAGCATGCCAAAACAGAAACCTTAGATCGAGTTGACATTGAACTTTTTGCCAATATAGAGCGTCCAGAAGATGCAGTACAAGCCCTAAAATTAGGTGCGGTTGGCGTAGGCCTCTTCCGGACTGAGTTCTTATTTATGGATCGCAATCAAGCTTTGCCAGATGAAGAGCAGCAATTTCAAGAGTACCGTCGTGTAGTGGATCTGATGCATGGCTTGCCGATCAATATCAGAACCATTGACGTTGGTGCAGATAAAGCATTGGGCGCAAGCAGTAGTGATGTATCTCAAACCGGAACATCGCCATTAGGTTTAAGAGCAATTCGCTGGTCTTTAACTGAGCCTGAAATCTTTTTAACTCAACTCAGGGCTATTTTGCGAGCTTCAGCTTATGGCCAAGCTCGCATTATGATTCCGATGCTCGCTCATGCTAAAGAGATTGATGAGACTTTCCGTTTAATTGAAAAAGCAAAGCAACAACTACACCAACGCGGCCAGCCATATAACCCCAATATTCAAGTAGGAGCGATGATTGAGATTCCTGCTGCTGCTTTAGTCCTGTCTTTATTTATTAATCGCTTTGATTTCCTCTCAATCGGCACGAATGATTTAATTCAGTACACCTTGGCAATTGATCGCGCTGATCATGCAGTCGCCCATTTATATGACCCCTTACATCCAGCAATTTTGCATTTAATTTCCAATATTATTGAGCAAGCAAAACGCGCTAATGTCCCAATTGCTGTTTGCGGAGAGATGGCCGGCGACCCTTCTTTAACTAAGCTCTTGCTTGCGATGGGCTTGACAGACTTTTCTATGCACTTTAGTCAGTTGCTTCTGGTGAAGCGCGAGATTCTAAAAGCAAATGTAGGGATGTTAAAAGCCCGCATTCCTCGGGTGTTAAAAGCCTATGAGCCAGAGGCTCAAGCAAAAGCTCTAGAGCGCTTACTAGCTTAGTGCGGCGTTCCGCATACTGAGCATTCAGGATTGCGAGAGATTTTGAACTCATCAATTTGAGTCGAGCGGGCATTCCAAAGTAGCATTCGCCCTACTAGGGGTTCTCCAAAACCAATCACTACTTGTAGTGCTTGAGCTGCTTGCATGGCTCCAATAATTCCAACCAATGGTGAGTAGATGCCCATAGAAGAGCAGCTCATTTCTTCGAATTTTTCATTGGGCGAGAAGATACAGGCATAACAAGGTGATGCAGAATTACGCGGATCAAATACGCTGACCTGACCATCAAAACGGAGGGCTGAGCCAGAAACTAAAGGGGTTCGATGCTGAAAGCAGCAGGCGTTGATGAGTTGTCGTGTTGCAAAGTTATCGGTGCAGTCAAGGACAATATCGACGCTTGGCAATAATTCATCCAGCAGTGAAACAGTCGCTTTAGCTTGAATAGTTTCAATATGTGTCCCACCATTGAGTTGCTGTAAAAACTCTTTTCCAGATATAACTTTGCTTTTGCCAAGTGCTTTTTCGGTATGCATGATTTGGCGCTGCAAATTGGTCAGTTCAACTTGGTCATCATCTACCAAGGTGATATGCCCAATACCAGCAGCAGCCAAGTAGGGCGCTGCTGCGCTCCCTAGGCCGCCAACGCCAATAACTAAAACATGCGCATTGAGTAGTTTTTCTTGGCCTGCAATATCGATTTCCTCAAGCAGAAGATGCCTTGAGTAGCGCAGTAACTGCTCATCATTCATGTGCGGGCCAGAATAGCAAGATTACTCGAGCTTGGATGAAGAGCGCTTCACCGGCTGACCGTTGATAAATGCGACTGCTTGGGCCAGCATAAAATCATCTGCGCTACCAAGCTCTGGCGGCTTTTTATTCTTGTCTTTTTCTTTTTCCTCAGGAGTTTTCTTTGCATTCTTTTCTTCAATGCGTTGTAGCTCTTCGAGGCGACGTTGCTCACGATCTTTGATTAATTTATCTTCTGCAGATTGCTTATTACGTAAATGTTTCTCGCTATCAATTTCACGGGTTATTAATACGTCATCTGGATCGCCGTCTTTGTTTTGATCCACTGGAATATCAGGTTTAACGCCAAATGCCTGAATCGATTTTCCACTCGGTGTGTAGTAATAGGCGGTAGTAATCTTTAATGCAGAATCATTTGTGAGCGGACGAACTGTTTGAACTGATCCCTTGCCAAAAGTGGTCTTACCAATGATGGTCGCCCGTTTGTAGTCTTGCAAAGCACCAGCAACAATCTCAGACGCAGAAGCGGAATAAGCATTTACTAAAACGACCATCGGTAATTTTTTAAAGATCGCAGGCACTCCTGCCAAAGGATCCCCAGGTTCACTCAGTCGGTACATAGCCGGGGTTGCATTAAATACTTGCTTAGAGTCTGGGGCCTGACCTTTAGTGGATACAACAACGACATCGGCCGGCAAGAAGGCAGCAGCCACACCAACCGCACCCTGCAATAGGCCACCACCGTTATTGCGCAGGTCAAGAATAATGCCCTTCAGTTTCGGGTCCTGATTAGCTAGATCAGTGAGTTTTTTAGCAAGATCGGGAACGGTACGCTCTTGGAAGCTAGTAATTCGAACCCATGCAATATCGTTATCCAAGATCTTGGCTTTAACGGATTGCACTTTAATTTCTGCGCGAGTAATAGTCACAGGAAAGCTACGTTCCTCACTTTTTCGATAAACAGTTAAGGTAATTTTGGTGCCAGGCGTGCCACGCATAGTGCGAACAGCTTTATCTAGTGACATACCACGGACTGGCTTGTCATCCAATCGAGTAATTAAGTCGCCTGCCTGCAATCCTGCGCGAGCAGCTGGGCTATCTTCAATTGGGTTGAGTACCTTAACAACGCCATCTTCAGAGGTAATTTCAATTCCAAGGCCAGCAAATTTCCCAGAAGTAGCCTCTTGCATTTCAGAAAAATCTTTTTTATCTAGGAATGTGGAATGGGGATCAAGACTGCTGACCATGCCCTTTACAGCATCTGTGAGTAATTGCTTATCTTCAATAGGTTCAACATATTCACGTTTGATTTGAGCAAAGACATTCGAGAGTGTGCGCAGCTCATCAAGCGGCAGTTGAGTCCCCTGTTGAGCAGTTGCAGATAGTTGGACGGTAGCTGCTATGCCTGCTATCAGGCCAATAGCTATAAGAGCAAAGTTTTTTAGAAATTGGCGCATGTTTCTTTTTGATCCTAGTCTAGATAAAAGTGTTGAATGGGTTTGAGATTGTCATCAAGTTCATAAACAAGTGGTACGCCATTTGGGACGTTCACTTCCATAATGGCCTCATCTGACATTTGATCCAAATATTTAATTAAGGAGCGGATGCTATTGCCATGCGCTACTATGAGCACACGTTTGCCAGCTTTTAGTGCTGGTGCAATCGATTCGCTCCAGAGAGGAAGAACACGGTCTACGTTATCTTTTAAACACTCACCAAGTGGAATGTCCGATGCATTTAATTTTGAATAGCGTAAATCATTTTTTGGATTGCGCTCATCTTCATGTTCTAGCAAGGGTGGACGCACATCATATGAGCGGCGCCAAATATGAACTTGTTCGTCGCCATACTTTGTTGCAGTCTGGGCTTTATTTAGACCAGTTAATGCTCCGTAATGACGCTCATTTAATCTCCAGCTATGAACTACTGGAAGCCACATTAAATCCATCATGTCTTGAACGTGCCAAAGAGTCCGAATAGCACGCCTTAAAACGGATGTGTATGCGATATCAAACTCATAGCCAGCTTGTTTGAGGTTTTTACCTGCAGCCAGGGCTTGTTCAACCCCTTTAGGGGTTAAGTCCACGTCTGCCCAGCCAGTGAAGCGGTTTTCGAGGTTCCAGGTAGATTCGCCATGACGAATAAGGACAAGTTGTTTCATAGAGACATTCTATAATCTGATGATGAACTTTCTCACACAAATTGATAATTTAGCGCTTATTGCCCTGCTTCTAGTTTCGGGCGCTGCGCTTTTCCTGCCTACATTATCTACGCTTATTGGCGGAAAAGGCTTATCTCCCACCGAAGCGACTATTTGGATAAACCGCCGCAAGGCCTATGTTTTAGACTTGCGACCCGAGGAATTATTTAAGGTTGGCCGCTTACCTGGGGCTAAATCAATTCAGACGTCAGAGATTACTGCTGCCATTGAGAAGTTAAAACTCGATCGCAAGCATCCAGTCGTTTTGGTATGTGAAACTGGTGCTCAATCCAGAAAGGCGCTGGCTGAAGTCCAAAAATTCGGTTTTGCCGAAGTTGGTGTATTGCAGGGCGGTGTCCAGGCATGGAAAGAAGCAGCCCTTCCCTTGGTTAAATAAGAGAGATTTATGCCCCCAGTTACGATGTACAGCACGCAAGTTTGCCCCTACTGTGTAATGGCTGAAAAGCTCTTACTTAAAAAAGGTGTCGCTCACCTAGAAAAAATTTTGATTGATCGTGATCCACAGCAGCGTGAAGCAATGATGACACGCACTGGTCGTCGTACTGTTCCCCAAATTTACATTGGTGATACTCACGTTGGTGGATATGATGATCTAGTTGCTTTAGATCGTGCAGGTAAGCTCGACCCATTATTGGTTTGATTTAATTAAATAGATAAAGAAAGTTTGTAATGACTGAACAATCTTCTGCCCCACAAGCTGGTGCTGCTGGCTCTAATGATCCTGAATTTCGTATTCAACGTGTTTACCTTAAAGACCTCTCCTTAGAGCAGCCAAATTCACCAGAGATTTTGTTGGTGGCTTCCGAGCCACAAATTCAGGTTGAAATTGATGTTGCCGTTAAGCCTTTAAGTGCCGAAATTTTTGAAACTATTGTTTTGGTCACGGTTACTGCAAAAGTAGATTCAAAAGTACTTTTCTTGGTTGAGGCTAAGCAGGCTGGAATTTTTGAGTTCCACAATATACCTCCAGAGCAGATGGATATGATGCTGGGTATTACATGCCCTACTATTTTGTATCCATATCTTCGCTCTAATGTGGCTGACATTATTAGTCGTGCAGGCTTTCAGCCAATTCATTTGAATGAAATTAATTTTCACGCAATGTATGAGCATCGTCTCAAGCAAGCTCAGCAAGCTGCTGGTGGAACAGATGATGATGCAGACGAAAGCAAGATTATTCTTCAACAATAGCTTAAAACGAGCCCACAAACTATGAAAGTGACACTCCTTGGTGCAGGTGCCTGGGGAACAGCAATGGCCTCCCAGGCAGCACGTCACCTTCAAGATGGAGATGTTTGTTTGTGGTCTCGCAGTACGGATCAATTAGAAGCAATTCAAAAGAGTGGCGAGAATCGCAGCTATCTTCCTGGCATTGAGTTAGCTAAAAACCTCAGATTTGAGGGCAGTCTCTCTGCTGCCATTAAGAAACTTTCTGCTGATGACCTACTCGTCATTGCTACACCAATGTCTGGGCTTTCAGAAACGATTGCTCAAGTACTAAAAGTTGCAGATCATCCTTTGAATATCATTTGGTTATGTAAGGGGCTTGAGCCAACAACAGCTTTATTGCCACATCAAGTCGTTGAGCGAGAAAACGCTTTGCACAGCCATGGAATCAAACATGCTTATGGCGCATTATCTGGGCCTAGCTTTGCTGATGAGGTTGGCAACGGCATGCCTTGCGCATTAACTATTGCGAGTACTTCAAGTGATTTATGTGCAACTGTGCAGCATGCCTTTCATCATGGAAACATGCGGGTATATTCCAGCGATGATTTAGTTGGTGTTGAGTTAGGTGGCGCTGTTAAGAATGTATTGGCTATTGCCGCAGGAATTGGCGACGGTTTGGATTTGGGTTTGAATGCGAGGGCAGCAGTGCTCACTAGAGGCTTAGCAGAGATGATGCGTTTAGTGAAGGCTGCTGGCGGTAGATCTGAGACCTGCATGGGATTGACTGGAGTAGGCGATCTGATACTGACAGCTACTGGAAATCTCTCACGCAACAGGCGCGTTGGCCTTGAGCTGGCTGCTGGAAAATCATTAGCTGAGATTTTGTCTGGCTTAGGGCACGTTGCTGAAGGTGTTCTGTGCGCTGCAGCTGTTGCTGATTTAGCAAAGCGCTTGGGTGTCGAAATGCCCATTACTGCAATGATGGGAGAAGTTCTTTCCGGAAAGTTGACGCCACATGATGCAGTCAAGAAATTAATGGGGCGAGACCCAAAAATAGAAGCCTAATTTTGAATAGCACTTTTATTTTCCGCCAGCAAGTCCATTTTGGCGCCATGCTTCATATACCACGATCGCTACTGTATTCGATAAATTTAAGCTACGACTGCTATCTTGCATCGCTAAGCGCATCTGATTCTCAATCGGAATGCTATTACGAACCTCGTCTGTAATACCTTTCGTTTCTGAGCCAAAAATAAAGTAATCATTGGGGGAATATTTTCCTTCATGAAACATTCCCTTCCCTTTAGTAGTTAAAGCAAAAAGATGTTTTGGGTCTGGTTGTTCAGCTCTTAGAAATTGCGCCCAATTACCATGCACCTTTACTGTTGCAAATTCATGATAATCAAGACCAGCCCTGCGAAGTTTAGAGTCTTCCATCGGAAATCCTAAGGGCTCGATTAAATGTAGCTTAGCCCCCGTATTAGCGCAGAGGCGAATGATGTTGCCCGTATTTGGCGGGATTTCTGGTTCGAATAAAACAATATTAAACATGCGGCGCTTTTGTTGTTCTTAGTAAAACCCAGTTAGTGACATGTGATACACCATTGTCCTTCAGAACTCGGGCAATTTCATTAAGAGTTGCTCCAGTGGTCATGACATCGTCAAAAATAATGACACTTTTATTTTGAAGATGCTCAATATAGCTATGATCAATATAAAACATATCCTGGATTGCTAAGCGCCTTGTAGAAATTTTGCCCCCTGCTTGCTGAAATACATGATGATGTCGCTTAAGAGCAAACGGTATTGACCTAATCTTGGGACTGCAATGAATTCTGCGCGCGATTTCCCAGCTTTGATTGAAGCCACGAGCAAATAATTTTTGAATACTGAGTGGCACTGGAAGAAGGTAATCAGCGTAATCGACGCTCAACTGTTTTGACATAATGTAATTCCATGCGCCAGCAAGACCATGGGCATAAGCAAGACGTTTTTGATATTTGAGTTGATGCACTGCGTTTTGTAATACCCCTTCGTAACGATCAAGGCAATAAGTTGCATCAAAGCATGGGGGATTATTGTTACATTGCATGCAATGCTGCCCCCTTAGTTCTGTGGCCTCAAGCGTGATACCACATTGGTAGCAGCACTCATAATTGATCAGACTGTCCACTGTTAAAGATTGTAAGCAGCCTACACAAAGGCTAGCCTCCTGGTATTGGCCGCATACGATGCAGGCACTTGGTAAAACGTGCGTACTGATGGAGTGAAAAATCTTCTCTAGAAATCGCATAGGGCGCTGAGTATACTGAGCCAATGACCCAGCCGATCAGATGGTTACAGAATGAAATTGCAGACCGTATGTTGCAAAAGCTTGACATCGTCAAGCTCGATGTAAAAGATGTTTTAATCGTTCCAGATTTTCCTGGTAAGCATTTAGGATCTTTTGCAAAACGGTATCCGAATGCAAATATTTATAGCCTGACTGAAGAAGGACTTTCTGCTGTTGAGATGTGGCGATCAAAAGTGCTATCTCATTGGCGTTCACTATTTAAGGGGAATGCAAAGCCTTGGGCTACTTTCCAAGAAAAAGGCAAATTCGATCTCCCTGACAATTCTGTAGATTTAGTATTTAGCGACCTCTTGCTACAAGATCTACCCGATCCACGACATTTTTTGCAAGAGTGCTGGCGTGTCTTGCGAGAAGGCGGCCTTATCACTTTCAGTTATTTGGGGCCTGATACTGGCAAAGAGTTGCGCGCTCTTACGCCCGGGACGATTCAATTGAGAAATCTCATGAGTCCCTGGGATATGCACGACATGGGTGACGCCCTACTGGGAGAGCGTTTTTCTGATCCAGTGATGGATATGGAATTTATAAGCCTTGATTACGACTCAGATGCTCTTTTATTGATTGATGCACAAGCGCTTAAATTACTTCAATTACCTCGCGCAAAAGCGTCCAAAAAAGAGGTTTTGCCGAAAAAAATGACTTTAGAGGTGGTTTATGGACACTCTTGGGCACTTGGAAAGCACCTTGCCAAGGCTGAGGACAGCATTGCCTATATTGACGTAAAGCAAATTGGGCGCAAGACTAGGTCAGATTCTGCTTAAGTGTAAGTGTTTACTATCATTTTAAGCTTTGTCAAGATTGAATAAGGCTAGCTTGCCCCTGTTTGTTCTTGAACCCAATTAACCCTATAATTACGGCTGGATGTATTGGCTTCAGACCGCTTTTTGGGCATTTTGTGGCGTTTTTAAGCACTATGCTCAAGACAATAAACAGAGAATAAGATGAATTTATTTGTAAGAGTCACTAGGGCCTTGCTCTACTTAGTAGCTGCCTTTGGCGCCGCTTTTGCGCAGGCATCAGAAAACATGCCAGGCGGTCCAGCTGTGAATCAGCTAAATTTTGCTGCACCTGCAACAAAAATCATGCAGGAAATCCACTGGTTGCATTGGATGATGTTGGTAATCTGCGCCGTGATTTTCGTTGGTGTTTTTGGAGTGATGTTTTACTCCATCTTGAAACACCGCAAATCATTGGGCCACAAATCAGCCTCTTTTCACGAGAGCACAACGGTTGAAATTATTTGGACTGTGATACCGCTCCTCATTGTTATCGGTATGGCATTGCCAGCAACGAAAACAGTTGTGGCGATGAAAGATACGACTAATTCAGATATCACTATTAAGACTACTGGCTATCAGTGGAAATGGGGTTACGACTACATCAAAGGTGAGGGAGAAGGCATTAGTTTCTTATCCACTTTATCAACCTCACGTGAAGCAATTAATAACTTGGCACCAAAGTCTAATACTTACTTAATGGAAGTAGATAATGAAATGGTTGTGCCAGTTGGTAAAAAAATTCGTTTGATTACTACTGCTAATGACGTTATTCATGCTTGGACCATTCCAGCGTTTGGCGTCAAGCAAGATGCGATTCCAGGATTTGTTCGCGACACTTGGTTTCGAGCTGAAAAGATTGGCACCTTCCGCGGCCAATGCTCTGAGTTGTGCGGCGCACAGCATGCCTTTATGCCAATTGTTGTGAAAGTCGTGTCACAAGAGGACTACACCAAGTGGGTCGAAGAGAAGAAAAAAGAAATGGGTGCTGGCGGTGAAGATCCTTCAAAGGTTTACACCTTAGATGAACAAAAAGAGCGTGGCGCAAAAGTATATGCGGCGAACTGTTCAGCATGTCACCAGCCAAATGGTAAGGGTGCAGGCGCGTTCCCAGCATTAGATGGCAGCAAAGTGGTTACTGGTCCAAAAGAGGCTCAGTACAACATTATGCTCAACGGTAAAAATGCGATGCCTAAATGGGCTGGCGTAATTTCTGATGGCGATATCGCTGCTGTTATTACCTATACCCGTAACTCATGGGGCAATAAGACGGGTGAAGTTATTCAGACCCAAGAAATTATTACCGTACGTAACGGCAAGTGAACCATTCATTAATACAGATAAAACGAAACCGGAGTAATCCATGAGCACAGTCTCTACTACCCACGATCACGCACATAGCCACGATCACGCGCATGATGATCACACGCCACATGGTTGGCGTCGTTGGTTGTTCGCAACCAATCATAAAGATATCGGAACGATGTATTTGATTTTCTCATTCGTTAGCTTGTTGGCTGGCGGCGTGATGGCCTTAGGAATTCGTTTGGAATTATTCCAGCCCGGTCTGCAATTCCTGCGCCCTGAGTTCTTTAATCAACTAACCACCATGCATGGTTTAGTGATGGTGTTCGGTGCGATCATGCCGGCTTTCGTTGGTTTTGCCAACTGGATGGTGCCTTTGCAAATCGGGGCATCCGATATGGCATTTGCTCGTATGAATAACTTTAGCTTCTGGATTTTGCCAGTGGCCGCAATGTTGTTATTTGGTTCATTCCTTGTTCCAGGTGGCGCTCCATCAGGCGGCTGGACAATCTACGCCCCATTGAGTTTGCAGATGGGTCCTGGAATGGACATGGCAATTTTCGCCCTCCATTTATTAGGTGCCTCCTCCATCATGGGTTCTATCAACATCATCGTGACCATCTTGAACATGCGCGCTCCTGGTTTAACTTTGATGAAGATGCCAATGTTCTGCTGGACTTGGTTAATCACTGCTTATTTATTGATTGCCGTGATGCCTGTATTGGCCGGTGCAATTACCATGGTGTTGACTGACCGCCACTTTGGTACTTCCTTCTTCTCGGCTGTAGGAGGCGGTGACCCTGTGATGTTCCAGCATATTTTCTGGTTCTTTGGTCACCCAGAGGTTTACATCATGATCCTTCCAGCATTTGGAATTGTCAGTGAGATCGTTCCAGTCTTCTCCAGAAAAACCTTATTTGGTTATAGCTCCATGGTGTATGCAACTTCGTCTATTGCGATCTTGTCATTCATTGTTTGGGCTCACCACATGTTTACAACTGGTATGCCAGTAACTGGTCAATTGTTTTTCATGTACGCAACGATGTTGATTGCCGTACCAACTGGTGTGAAGATTTTTAACTGGGTTGCAACGATGTGGAAAGGTTCTATGACCTTTGAAACTCCAATGTTGTGGGCCATCGGTTTTATTTTCGTATTTACGATGGGTGGCTTTACTGGCCTGATCTTAGCGCTGGCGCCAATTGATATTGGTGTTCAAGACACTTATTACGTGGTAGCTCACTTTCACTATGTACTAGTAGCTGGCTCCTTATTTGCAATGTTTGCTGGTTTCTACTACTGGTGTCCTAAGTGGACTGGTTACATGGCTAACGAAACGCGTGGCAAGATCCACTTCTGGGCTTCCATGATTTTCTTTAACTTAACCTTCTTCCCAATGCATTTCTTGGGCTTAGCAGGTATGCCACGTCGCTATGCTGACTACCCAACTCAGTTTACTGACTTCAACATGCTTGCTTCGGTTAGCGCCTTGGGCTTTGGTTTAGCGCAAGTGTATTTCTTGCTCTTCGTAGTAATGCCCGCTTATCGTGGCCAAGGTATAAAAGCTCCGATGAATCCATGGGATGGAGCTAAAGGTTTGGAGTGGACCATACCTTCACCAGCACCACATCACACTTTTGAAACACCACCTAGCCCAGAGCAAATGCGTGAAGCAGGAATTTAATTCTCGAGAGAAACAAGCCCTTGCTGCAAATAACCGCAAGCTGGGCTTCATTCTTTTTAGCGTTGCACTCACTTTTTTTATTGGTATTGTGATTAAACGGAGCTTTTTGGGTTAATCCCGCAGATTGCGATGCTTGCTACTCAAACATTAAACCGCCAGATTTTATTTAAGCTCTTAATTGCAGCTGTGATGATGTTTGGTTTTGGTTACGCTTTGGTCCCAATGTATAAGGCTTTGTGCGAGGTCACTGGAATCAATGTGGTCACCAGTAAGAATGATTACGGAATAAGAGCTTTCAGTCCGAATAGGGTTGGCAACACACAAGTAAATTATGCCCGCACGGTGACTATTGAATTTGATTCAAATAGCCGCGGGCCTTTTACTTTTAAGCCAGTGAAGAACTTTTTAGAAGTTCATCCTGGTGAGATGACTGAGATTGTTTATGAAGTAACGAACAATCTTGGCCGTGTAGTAAGGGCTCAAGCAATACCGAGTTATGCGCCTAAAAGTTCAACAGAGTTTTTTACTAAATTAGAGTGTTTTTGTTTTCAGGAACAGACGCTAGTAGCAAATGAAACAAAGAAGATGCCAGTAGTTTTTGTGATTGACGCGGGATTACCTGATGATGTCAAGACCATTACCTTGTCATATACTTTTTTTGAGTTGGGGCTTAGCGGTACGCCACCTGCTCCAAAATCGAAGATAGCTTTATGACGAAGAAAAAAAGTAGTTTTATGCAGTCTATGAAGGCCGTGATGTGGGGCTTCTTGGGGGTGCGTAAAAAAGCAGGATTGCAGGAAGATGTAGCTTCATTAAGTTTTGTGCACATTATCATTGCAGGTGTTGTTGGTGCCTTGATTTTTATGGGTGTCTTGCTCTTGATAGTGAAAGCAGTTGTATCCCATTGATTATTTTTTGATTGAGCAGAGAGAATAAGATGTCATCTAATTCAACCCCTTACTATTTTGTCCCAGCACTATCTAGACATCCTGCTATGGCAGCTGTCGGCTTAATTGCTTTTGGTGCTGGTATGTCCGGCTGGGTAAATGGCACCTCTTGGGGCGGCGCTCTGAGTTTGGTTGGAGTGGCATGGATTTTGTTCGTGCTCTACAACTGGTTTGGCGATACGATTGCTGAGTCAAATGCTGGCAAGAACGGTCTCAATGTCGATATTTCTTATCGCTGGTCGATGGCTTGGTTCATCTTCTCTGAAATCATGTTCTTTGCTGCTTTCTTTTCCGCATTGTTTTATGCGCGCAATATTGCAATGCCTTGGATGGGTGATGTTGAAAGCAAATTGATTTGGCCTAATTTCCAGGCTGTTTGGCCTAATGATGGTCCTGCCGGTTTGGTCGAGAAATTTACCACGATGGGTCCTTGGCCAATTCCAACCATCAATACTTTGTTGTTGCTCAGCTCGGGGGTGACGATTACGATTGCTCATCACGCCTTGGTAGAGAATCACATGAAGAAAGCCATCATTGGTTTGGCTGCAACTGTTGCTTTGGGCACAGTCTTCTTGGGCTTCCAAGTGTATGAGTACTACCATGCTTACCATGAGCTCAATTTGAAATTGACTTCTGGTATTTACGGCTCAACCTTCTTCATGTTGACAGGCTTCCATGGTTTCCATGTGTTCCTTGGTGGCACAATGCTAGCAATTGTCTTGCGTCGCATGATTCGTGGTGACTTTACCTCTACAAATCACTTTGCATTTGAAGGTGCCGCTTGGTATTGGCACTTCGTGGACGTTGTCTGGCTTGGTCTTTATATTGCTGTTTACTGGATGTAAGTGGAATAGAAAATCGGGGCGTTAAGCCCCGATTGATTTTTAGGGGCTCTATTCTGATATGCGCAGTTTTAGTTTGTGCCTACTTTGATACCTGTAGCTTCAATCAGGCCAAAGTAGTGAGCTAGCAGAATGCCGATGAAGAGCGCAAGCGATAGCCCAATGCGTAGCATGAGTGAGTGAACCATCCTAGAGCTATTGCCCCTGTCTTTCATCATGTAATACAGGGCCGATCCTAGGCTGCCAACAATCATTAGTAGGACAATGGGAATAATCCACTTCATCTCAAATCCTTATTTTTAAATCTCTTGAATAATATTTTTACTGCCCTCATTGCTAAGCGCATAGTTGCTACTGTATCAGCCTTGCTAGTCATTGCAATTGCTTGCGCTGCTGGTATTTGGCAGCTTAATAGGGCGGAAAGCAAAATTGCCTTGGCTGCTAATTTATTGGCTCGACAACAGATGCCAATTTTGAGTGCAAACTCAGGCCCTTTAACCTTAGGGGATGCAAGCGAGCGTCGCATGATTGCCCGTGGTCAATATATTCCAGATGCGGCTATTTGGTTAGATAATCGGCCAAGACCTATTCCTCCTGCTGGTAGTAATGCCTCTCAGTCTGGTTTTTATCTCATGATGCCTTTGCGCCTGGAGGGGCGTGACGAGATTCTTTGGATAAACCGTGGTTGGGCTCCTCGAAATAGTGAGAACCGAGAGTCTTTGCCGCCAGTGAAAACGCCATTAAATGTTGTCAATATTGAGGGTGTCGTATTTGCTCACCCTGGTAAGGTCTATATATTAGGCGAAAGTAAATCTGCCATAGATACCAGCAAGCCCCGAATAGAGCAAAACTTTGATTTGGAAGCTGAGGGCAAGCTGCGTGGCTGGGCTCAAAGCCCCTTTATTTTGCGGGAGATTCATACGAGTGTCGATGACGGCTTGCTGCGTGAGTGGGCTCCTCTGACAACCGGAGTCGATCGCCATTATGCTTATGCATTCCAGTGGTTTGCCTTAGCAGTGAGCGGCTTCTTGTTTTGGTTGATTACTGGCCTGCGGCAATATCGGCGGCAGGGAAAGAATGGGGATCAAGAGTGATTGATAAAGAGTTATTAATACCAGCTTCGCAAACGGATTTGGCAGCCATCAATGCACAGACACGTCGTGGGCGCATTCAAATGCTTTTGTTATTGCTTGCTTGTGCTGCGCCAGTGATTGCTTCTTATACAGCGTATTACTTTATTAAGCCTGAAGGCGGTAAGACTAACTTAGGAACTTTGGTATATCCCGCTCAAGAATTGAATTCCGCATGGCTTAATGTGCCGCTCCAAGGAAAATGGACCTTATTAATTGCGCGCCCTGCTGGCGAATGCCAAATTAAAGATGAAAAATGTATTGAGGCTTTATTTTTGATGCGTCAAGTAAGGGTTGCGATGGGCAGAGAAAGTAAGCGTGTTCAGCTGCTGTGGGTTAATACTGATGGTAAGCCCGTTGATCCTGAAGTTGCTAAGGCTTATGACGAGAAAGTTGCTGGGTTCATGATGATTTCCTTACCAACAGATCCTAAGCTGAAGACCGAATTTGAAAATTGGCTTAATAAAGAGGGCGCCGGACAGCAAATTCAGTTGATTGATCCTAGCCCGGCGAAGATGATGTATTTCCCAGTGACAAATTCCCCAAAAGAATTTGCTTCCATTAAAAAGGATTTGGAAAAACTCTTGAAGTTAAATCACAAGGGTGAAAATTTGTAATGCCATCCTTTATTCTGTTCTTGGAGTTGGCTAGCATTGCAATCGTATTTGCGGGTCTGCCATTAATTTATCTTTGGACAAGACCAGGGTATAACTTTTTTCAAAAACTCAATTGGGCTCTCGTCTTTATGACTTTTGATCTAATTGTGTTTGGTGCTTTTACCCGCTTGACTGATTCAGGACTGGGTTGTCCTGATTGGCCTGGATGCTATGGAGCCTCTAACCCTTTTCATGCTCTAAGCGAGATTCAGCAAGCAGAAATCGCTATGCCTACTGGACCAGTCACCGTAATCAAGGCTTGGATAGAAATGATCCACCGCTACTTAGCAATGACAGTAGGCGCTTTAATTTTGCTTCAACTAGCTCTTGCATTTGGTAAATTGAAGTCTTTAGGAAGAACGCCTTTTATAGCCAGCCTAGGCTTACTCTTGTTGGTATGCATTCAGGGGGCATTTGGTGCCTGGACTGTGACTCTTAAATTGCAGCCCATCATCGTGACAATGCATTTAATGCTCGCTCTGGTTTTGCTGGCCTGCTTAACTGCCTATGCTCAGCAAACTTGGGATGATCAATCATCTTCGGTTCGAGTCATCCGTATTCGTCCACTTTCAGCCCAGCTTTTATTAGTAGCAGCAATGATTTTATTTATTCAAGTCTTCTTGGGTGCTTGGGTCAGTACCAATTATGCGGTCTTAGCATGTCCTGATTTTCCAACGTGTTTAGGTAGCGCATGGCCAGAAACTGATTGGGCAGAGGGCTTTAGCCTATGGCGTCAATTAGGACTTAACGCACAAGGTGAATTTATTTCCCCAATAGCGTTACAAACGATTCATTGGGCGCATCGCCTATTTGCGGTTTTGGTGCTGATAGCGCTATGCAGTTTGGCTTGGAAAGCCTTGCAACTGACAAACCCAGCTTTGCTAAGCCTTGGTCGTTTTGCTAAGCTTTTGCTAGCCTTGCTTTTGCTACAGGCCATTACTGGAATATCTAATGTGGTTTTTCAGTGGCCTTTGATCGCTGCTTTATTACATACCGCTGGCTCAGCAGCTCTAGTATTCTGTTTAGTCAGAATGAGTTCTTGGGCCTCTTGGAGTCCATCCATTCAACAGAAGATCATCAAGCAATGAGCACACCTCTAATTTCTAAGCCAGCGGCAATGCCACGTTGGCGTCAATATTGGGTTTTAACTAAACCCCGAGTGACTCAGCTCGCTGTTTTTTGTGCAGTGATTGGCATGTTCTTAGCTACCCCCGGAATGGTTCCTTATCCCGTTTTATTTGGCGGAATTATTGGTATTTGGTTATTGGCGGGGGCGGCGTTTGCAGTGAACTGTTTAATTGAGCAAGCAGTCGATTCAAAGATGAGGCGCACCTCTTGGCGTCCATCAGCAACCGGTGAGGTAAGCCCGTTTCAAATTATTGTGTTCTCCATCATTCTGGGTTCGCTTGGAATGATTATTTTGTGGAACTTTTGTAACCCTTTAACAATGTGGCTGACTTTGGCAACCTTTGTTGGCTATGCAGTAATTTATACCTGGTTGTTAAAGCCAGCAACACCGCAGAATATTGTGATTGGCGGTCTCTCTGGTGCAATGCCCCCGGCTCTAGGTTGGGCAGCAGTTACCAACACGGTATCTGCTGAAGCTTGGCTCCTAGTGTTAATTATTTTTGTATGGACGCCACCACACTTCTGGGCACTAGCTTTGTATCGTCGTGAGGACTATGTACAGTCAGGCTTACCAATGTTGCCTGTAACACATGGCGAGCGCTTTACCTTGCTGAATATTCTTCTATATACCTTGATATTAATTGCTGCAACCATGCTGCCTTATATCTATGGCATGAGCGGCATAGTGTATCTAGTTTGTGCTATTGTGCTTGGCCTTATTTTCTTGGGCTATGCCATCGCTTTATTTATTTCTTATAGCGATGCTTTAGCTAAGAAAACATTTCGCTTTTCAATTACCTACTTGTCGCTACTCTTCCCAGCATTACTCATAGATCACTACTTCCTCTAAGATGAACACTCCCTTTTTACGTACCTGTTGTATTGCGTTCCTATTATTCATTCTGACGGCTTGCAGTCCCAAGCCTGAGTTTAAGAATATCGATATCACTGGTAGCACCGCCTTTGGTAAAGATTTCAGCTTAGTAGACCCTGACGGTATAGTGAGAACACTGGCTGACTTTAAGGGCAAGGTAGTAGTCATGTTCTTTGGGTATACGCAGTGCCCCGATATTTGCCCAACCACTTTGACTGAAATGCAGCAAGTGATGACTATCCTAGGGCCACAATCAGATAAGGTGCAGGTACTGTTTGTGACTATAGATCCAGCGCGTGATACTGCTGCAATTTTGAAGCAGTATGTTCCTGCATTTGATCCACGATTCTTAGGACTTCGTCCAGCAGATGATGCTTCTTTAGAAAAAGTCGCTCAAGACTTTAAGATTTATTACAAAAAGGTTCCGGGCATTAGTCCTGGTTCTTATACGATGGATCACACGGCAGGCAGCTATGCATTTGATCCAGAAGGGCGTTTACGGCTGTATATCAAGCATGCGCAAGGCCCAGAGACCTTGGCGCACGACTTGAAAGAGTTGTTAAAGTAAGAAAGTAGCTTGTTGCTTAAGCTGCTTCAGCTTGCAACACGCCGCGCATCTTTTTAAGAGCTGCTGTCTCAATTTGACGAACGCGTTCAGCAGAGATTCCATATTCAGTAGCAAGATCATGCAAAGTCTTGGTGCCTTTGCCCTCAGCATCCATCGCCAACCAGCGAGACTGCACAATATTACGGCTACGCTCATCTAAGGCCATCAAAGCTTGATCTAATTTCGGACCTTGCATTGCATCAGCCTCGTTACTGGCAATACGCTCTGTTGGCTCATGGCTGTTGTCGGCAAGCCATTGAATCGGTGCATAGGCAGCATCTTCATCAGTGTCATCACCTTCAAGAGCAAGGTCACCTCCTGCAAGGCGCATTTCCATTTCCTTAACGTCTGAGCCTTTAACGTCAAGCGCTTTAGCTAAAGCATCTACTTCGCCTGGAGTGAGAGCGCTTAAGCTTGGTTTGTTCTTACGTAAGTTAAAGAATAGCTTGCGTTGTGCTTTAGTGGTCGCCATTTTGACTAAGCGCCAATTCTTGAGAATGTACTCATGAATTTCTGCTTTGATCCAATGGATTGCATAAGACACTAAACGTGCGCCATTGTTTAGATCATAGCGTTTGACGGCTTTCATTAAACCAATATTGCCTTCTTGGATTAAGTCAGCATGCGGAATACCATAGCCAAGATATTGACGTGCTACAGATACGACAAGACGCAAATGAGAGAGCACTAAAGTTTTGGCCGCATCAACATTTTCAGTGCGACGAAATTCCTGCGCAAGATGCAACTCTTCTGCAGCACTAAGCATGGGTACGCGATTAACATACGCAATATAGGAATCAAGAGTACCTACCCCAAGAGATGGCAGTATCGGAAATGCAGACGCAGATGCAGCCTGCGCTACAGGTAGTCTTTGCATATTCGGATGATTGGATTTCTTTTGAACCATTTTTTTAAATAAATATGAGGTGTTAATAGAATACTATTTTAGCACTCCTGTCAAGAGAGTGCTAATGGTTTAAATATTCTATAAGTTACTGATTTAATTGAATAATTCAGATGAATATTGTACTGCTGTGAATGGGGCTAAATCATGTATTCCCTCGCCTTTACCTAGGGCCAATATGGCGGGTTTTGAACCTTCTTGGAGGGTATGTGCCAATGCACAGATAACGCCGCCCTTAGCGGTGCCGTCGAGCTTGGTAACGATGATTCCGGTGAGACCTAAGGCTGCATGAAACGCCTTCACTTGGCTCAAACCATTTTGACCAGTATTACCGTCAAGCACTAGCAAGGTGTGGTGGGGTGCGCCGGGCAATGCTTTGCCAATGACGCGTTTGACCTTCTTCAGCTCCTCCATGAGATGGTCTTGGGTAGCAAGCCGTCCTGCAGTATCAATAATTAAGATATCGCTTTTACGAGAGATGGCTGAATGGATAGCGTCATGAGCAACAGCCGCAGCATCGCCACCCTCTTGGGTAATCACATCTACTTGATTCCGCCCACCCCATTCTTGTAATTGATTGCGTGCAGCTGCCCTAAAGGTATCTCCTGCAGCCAGGAGGACAGATTTACCTTGAGACTGAAAGACACTACAAAGCTTGCCAATCGTGGTTGTCTTGCCTGCCCCATTTACCCCTACTACTAACCATACCTCTGGGATATTGGATTTACTAGACGCAAAGAGTGGATTAGGGAAGGGTTCTAAGACCTTTAAGAGGGTGCTTACCTCTTCAATCAGAAGTGCTTGTAGTTCTTCTGGGCTGGAAGCTTTTTCAGATTTGGCTGCTTTACGAAGCTTATTAATCAATTGTTCAGTCGTAGGTAGACCCACATCACTTTGAATCAGTGATTCTTCCAAAGTATTAAACCAAGCCTCATCTGTTTTGCTTGATTTAAAAAGAGATCCAAGGGTTTTACGTAAGCCGAACATAATCGATACAATTTAAACCTTGCATCTTATCAATTTAATTCTTGGGATATAGTGATTAAGCACATGCGTTCCAATTTACTCCGAATTTGCTTTTTATTCTTGCTCTGTGCCCCATTATCTTGGGCCGCTAGTAGCAATGCTCCAGATACTCACGAGTTCATGCTCGGTAATGGGCTTAAGCTGATTGTTCGCGAAGATCATCGCGCCCCCACTGTTGCGCATATGGTTTGGTATCGGGCGGGGTCAATGGATGAAGTAAATGGCCGTACCGGAGTTGCTCATGTACTCGAACATATGATGTTTAAGGGCACTGATAAAGTGAAATCAGGAGAGTTTTCACGCTTAGTGGCAGCAGTGGGTGGGCGTGAAAATGCATTTACTTCACGCGATTACACGGCTTATTTTCAGCAGGTTGAAAAATCCAAGTTAGACAAAGTCATCGAACTAGAGGCGGATCGAATGTCCAATCTCAATTTTGATGATGCCGAATTCTTAAAAGAAATCCAGGTGGTGATGGAAGAGCGTCGCCTACGCACAGAAGACAATCCTAGTAGCCTCTTAAATGAATCGCTGATGGCAACCGCGTTTATGACTTCGCCCTATCGTCATCCTGTAGTGGGCTGGATGAATGATCTACAAAATATGAAAGCTGCCGATGCACGCGATTGGTATCGCAGTTGGTATGCCCCAAACAATGCAACGGTAGTCATTAGTGGCGATGTTGATCCCAAGCAAATTCTGAAAGCGGTTGAGAAATATTACGGCGCAATTTCGATGCATGAGCTGCCAGTACGAAAGCCACAAATTGAACCACCGCAAAAAGGAATAAAACAGGTTCAAGTGAAGGCTCCAGCAGACAATGCCCAATTAGCCATGGCTTGGAAAGTCCCGCGCTTAGAGCCTGGCAAGCTAGATGATCCCGAGCCATATGCCCTTGAGCTTTTGACTGCCGTTCTAGATGGTTATGACAATGCGCGGCTAAATAGAGTGCTCGTTAAACAGGAGAAGGTAGTGAACGATGTTGGAGTCGGTTACGACATGATTTCTCGTGGACCAGAATTATTTTTAATTAACGCTTCTATGGCTAAAGGCAAGACCGTTGCTCAAGCACAAGCCAGTATTCGTAAGGCATTAGAAGAGTTAAAACAAAAAGGAATTCTGGAGTCAGAGCTAAAGCGTATTAAGGTACGCATTCTTTCTGACCAAATTTATAAGCGCGATTCTATTTTTGGCCAAGCGATGGAAATTGGTAGCACTGAGATGGCAGGATTTTCTTGGAAAGATATCGACTACATGCTAGAAAAAATGCAAACTATTACACCTGACCAGGTACAAGCGGTTGCAAAAAAGTATTTAGTCGATGAGGGCTTAACGATTGCTGTACTTGATCCTCAGGCCAGAAAATCTGAAACAAGCAAGGAGGGCAAATGATGAATGCTCTCAAAATAATTGCCGCTGTTTGCTTATTGGCATTTGGGTTCTTGAATAATGCCAATGCCATTTTGCCTATTGAGAAGCTGGATAGCTATAAGGGAGCAAAAGGTTATTTAGTGCAAACCAAGACTCTACCGATGGTAGATATTGAAGTCAGTATTGATGCCGGTGATCGTTACGACCCTATTGGTAAGAGCGGTCTGGCTGATATGGTAGCAGCTCTTATGCAATATGGGGTACGGGGTGATAATGGCCCCTTAACTGAAGCACAAATGGCAGATGAGATCGCTGATCTTGGTGCCAATATCGGCTTATCTGTGAGTGGCGAGCGAGCCATTTTGCGCATCCGTAGTTTAAGTAGAAAAGATCTGCGTGATCGGGCTGTAAAATTAGCTGCAGCAATGTTAAGTGCACCTACGTATGAAGTAAAAATAGTGGAGCGTGAAAAGCAAAGAGCGATTACTAATTTGCTTGAAGCAGAAACTAAGCCAGAGTTTGTTCTAGAGCGACGTTTTTCAAAATTGGTATATGGCAACTACCCACTTGGAAGCGCTCCAACTGTTAAATCAGTGGCCGCAGTCAGTGCAAATGATTTAACACAATTTCATAAACAGTTTTACCGTGGTGATCGGATGATTGTCAGTATTGTTGGTGATGTTGATCGCTCACAGGCGAATGAAATCATGAAAGTCTTGCTGCAAAAGACTTCGCAATCTGGTGCTCCGATAGCGAAGTTGCCAGAGTTGCAACGCTCTCCAGTAGAGCCTTTGGCGCAGCGTGAGATTCAAATTCCGTTTGATTCTCAGCAGGCCCATATCGCCATGGGCATGACGGCGGTCACTCGCAGTAATCCGGATTATTTTCCGCTCTTGGTTGGTAACTACATATTGGGCGGCGGCGGCTTTGTATCTCGCTTAATGGCAGAGGTGCGTGAAAAACGTGGGCTCGCCTATAGCGTCTTTAGCTACTTTGCCCCAGGAAAAGATACTGGTATTTTCCAAGCGGGTCTTCAAACTAAGAATGATCAAGCTGCCATGGCTCTTGAGGTGATGAGTTCAACCGTTGCAAAATTTATTGCTGATGGCCCGACCCCATCTGAGCTCATTGCTGCGAAATCTAATTTAGTAAACGGCTACCCATTGCGCATTGATAACAACCGTAAGTTGTTGGATAACGTTTCATCAATCGCCTGGAATGATTTACCGCTCGACACAATGGAGATTTGGACTAAGCAAGTAGAAGCAGTTACTTTGGAACAAGTAACTGCTTCTTTCCAAAAATATCTGGCGATGGATCGTATGAAAATTGTGGTGTTAGGTGCGAAAAATAAATAAACCAGCTAAGTCTCTGAGGACGGAGCCACCCAAGAAAGTTCGCATTATTGGTGGTATTTGGAGAAGTCGTTTATTAAGCGTTTTAGATCTACCTGGATTACGCCCTACTACAGACCGCATTCGGGAAACCTTATTTAACTGGCTTGGCCAAGACTTAACAGGTTTACGTTGCCTAGATGTATTTTCGGGTACTGGGGCATTGGGTTTTGAGGCAGCATCTCGTGGAGCTGATTCTGTAGTCCTATTAGAAAAAGATAAAAAAGCCTATACAAATCTTGCGAGTAATTTTGTTTTATTGCAGTCATCACCAGTTGGCGGAAAAGTAGAAATTTTGCATAGAGATGGCCTTGAATATTTAAAGCAGCAGGCTGATGACTCAAGTCATCTCATTTTTATAGATCCTCCTTTTGAAGATTCTGGTCTTTTGGATCGAAGCGTGATTGAGGCTGGTCGGATTTGTGATGACGCTTTAGGAGGTGGTATTTATGTCGAATTTCCCTCGATTCGTGCCCGCGAGGAGATAGAGGCCCTTCTGCCAGACTGGCATTGTGGAAAATACTTAGAGGCAGGCCAGGTAAAAGCTTGTCTATTTCGTGGTGGAAGAGGCTAAACTCTTGCCTGTAGCTGATAAAGCCTTAGGAGCATTATGACTGTCGCTGTATATCCAGGAACATTTGACCCATTTACTCGTGGTCACGAAGATTTAGTTCGTCGCGCATCGAGCATTTTTGATGAGCTCATTGTGGGCGTTGCCTCTAGTCGCAGTAAGCACCCTTTCTTTTCTTTGGAAGAGCGCCTCGACATTGCTACAGAAGTCCTCAGTCATTACTCCAATGTAAAAGTGGTTGGCTTTGATGGTTTGTTAAAAGATTTTGCACGCGAGCACAACGCGCGTGTCATTGTGCGCGGTTTGCGTGCAGTTTCAGATTTTGAGTATGAATTCCAGATGGCCGGTATGAATCGCTACCTTTTGCCTGATGTGGAAACTCTTTTCTTAACACCTTCTGATCAATACCAATTTATTTCCGGTACCTTCGTACGTGAAATTGCTTCAATGGGCGGTGATGTCAGCAAGTTTGTTTTCCCATCTGTTGAAAAGTGGTTGGTTAAAAAAATCGCAAGTAATGGCCAGAATAAAAAATAAGGCAAGTGAGTAATCTATGGCCTTAATGATTACCGATGAATGCATCAACTGTGATGTGTGTGAGCCGGAGTGTCCTAACGATGCGATTTATATGGGACTTGAGATTTATGAGATCAATCCTGATAAGTGCACTGAATGCGTCGGACACTATGATGCACCCCAGTGCCGCCAAGTTTGTCCGGTAGACTGCATCCCGTTTAATCCTCAATATACGGAATCTCAAGAGCAGTTAATGGCCAAATACAAGTTCATCACAGCAAGCAAAAAAGTCAATACTGCCTAAGCTTTAGAGTGCAGGTCCAACATGGCTGTTTGGGTATCACCCTTCATAAATAGCGACAATATTTGCAGACTGTTTTCAATGCTGGAATCAATCAGTTTTTTCTCTGCTAGTTGTGGTCTACGCAATACGTAATCGGCTACATCCATAATGCGACCATCACCAGCTAGATCTCTAGGATGACCTATGCCTAAGCGAAGACGCCAGTAGTCAGCCGTTCCTAGATGCGCTTGAATATCTTTCAAGCCATTATGTCCACCAGTACCCCCTCCTAATTTGATACGGGCAGTTCCAGGCTTGAGGTCAAGCTCATCTTGAACAACCAAAATATCGGCAGGTGTGATCTTATGAAAGCGACATAGCGCACTGACCGCTTGACCACTGAGGTTCATATAAGTGTTTGGCTTAAGTAGAAAGAGATCTTCACCTTCCCATTTTGTTTTCGCCACTTCCCCATGAAAGCGTTTCTCAGACTCAAAGCGCGCATTCAATTGTTTTGCTAAGGCGTTCACAAACCAGAAGCCAGCGTTATGCCGGTCATCTTTGTGTTCGTCGCCAGGATTGCCAAGGCCCACAATTAATTTAGTCATGATGGGAGTTTAAGGTCTAAGAAGCTTTTCTACAAAAAGGAAAAAAGAAAGCCCGCTTGCGCGGGCCTCTTTATGTAAAGAATGCAGCTTAAGTAAATTAAGCCTTATCTTTAGCGGCAGCAGGTGCAGCAGCATCAGCTGGAGCTGCAGCGGCTGCTGGAGCAACTTCTTCAGTCTCAGCAGCTTTAACAGCTGGGATACGTGCGTTTGCAATCACTGGGTTCTCTTGTTCTACGTGCAATACCAAGCTAACACCTTTTGGTAGTGGAACATCCTTAGCGTGCACAGAATGACCTACTTCAACTTTGCTCAAGTCCACTTCAATAAACTCTGGCAAGTCTGCTGGTAAGCAAGAAACTTCGAGGTCATTGAGAATATGGCTAATTACAGCGCCTTGCAATTTCACGGCAGCTGAAACTTCAGCATTGGTGAAGTGCAATGGAATCCGCATATGAACTTTCTCAGTCGCAGAAACGCGCTGGAAGTCAATGTGCAATACCAATGGCTTAAATGGATGCATTTGGTAATCACGCAGCAACACTTTTTGTGTTTTTCCGCCGATTTCCAAATCCAAAATGGATGAGTGAAATGCTTCTTTACGGAGAGCATGAAACAGTGCATTGTGGTCTAACTCGATAACAGCGACTGGATCTTTACTACCGTAAACGATTCCCGGAGTTTTTCCGGAATTGCGCAGACGGCGGCTCGCACCCGTTCCCTGTACGCTTCTTTCAAAGGCTACTACTTTCATATTAAATTCCCTAGTTAAGG
>Ga0194038_1000026_pt1 | contig 73998 bp, 66 predicted proteins | sample JunL226m_MetaG_FD_148630 | JGI IMG/M metagenome (GOLD analysis project Ga0194038, IMG submission 148630) | Anoxic zone freshwater microbial communities from boreal shield lake in IISD Experimental Lakes Area, Ontario, Canada - Jun2016-L227-6m | ecosystem: Environmental > Aquatic > Freshwater >... | reverse complement strand
CCCATGCACTGCGGGGAAGTGAGTAGCAAGCGCGTCATTGAAGAAGGCACGTTGGCGCCCCCGACGGGAATCGAACCCATATCTAGCGCTTAGGAGGCGCTCGTTCTATCCATTGAACTACGGCGGCGGGTGGGGCAGGGCCGTATTCTACGGCGCGGCCTCTAGTTGACGTGACTACTAGGTGAGACTACTTGGTGAGCTGGCGCATGGCCTCTTCCAGGCCCTTGATGGTCAGGGGGTACATGCGCTGCTGTACCAATTGCTGGATGACGCTGATGCTCTGGCGGTATTGCCACACGCCTTGCGGCTCGGGGTTGACCCAGGCAAATTTGGGAAAGGCGTTGGTCAGGCGCTGAATCCATTCGGCACCGGGCTCTTCGTTGTTGTATTCGACACTGCCACCGGGTTGCAGGATTTCGTAGGGGCTCATGGTGGCGTCGCCCACAAAGATCAGCTTGTAGTCCTTGTTGTACTTGCGGATGATGTCCCAGGTCGCAAACTTTTCGGCAAAGCGGCGCCGGTTGTTTTTCCACATGAAGTCGTACACGCAGTTGTGGAAGTAATAAAACTCCAGGTGCTTGAACTCGGTCTTGGTGGCGCTGAACAGTTCTTCCACGCGGGCGATGTGCTCGTCCATGGTGCCGCCCACGTCCATCAACAGCAGCACCTTGACGTTGTTGTGGCGCTCGGGAATCATCTTGATGTCCAGGTAGCCGGCATTGGCGGCGGTGGACTTGATGGTGTCGTCCAGGTCCAGCTCCAGCTCGTGGCCTTCGCGCGCAAACTTGCGCAGGCGGCGCAGCGCCACCTTGATGTTGCGTGTGCCCAGTTCCTGGGTGTCGTCGTAGTCGCGGTAGGCGCGCTGGTCCCAAACCTTGACGGCGCTGCGGTTGCGACCCTTGTCCTGGCCGATGCGGATGCCTTGCGGGTTTTGGCCATAGGCACCAAAGGGCGAGGTGCCGTCGGTGCCAATCCACTTGCTGCCGCCTTCGTGCCGTTCCTTCTGTTCTTCGAGCCGCTTCTTGATGGTTTCCATCAGCTCGTCCCAGCCCATCTTCTGGATCTTGGCAAGTTCTTCGGGGCTGAGGTTGAGCTCCAGGTTCTTGCGCAACCACTCCAGCGGAATCTCTTTGGTGAAGTCGGCCACCATTTCAATGCCCTTGAAGTAGGCGGCAAAGGCGCGGTCAAACTTGTCGTAGTGCTTCTCGTCCTTCACCAGCGCGGTGCGGCTGAGGTAGTAGAAGTCGTCAATGTTGTAGCCGGCCGGGTCGGCAGCGTCGTCGCCGGGCGCGGTGTTGGGGCCGACCACGCCTTTCTTGAGCGCCTCCAGCAGGGTCAGGTACTCCTTGACCGAAACGGGCAGCTTGGCCGATCGCAGTGTGTAGAAGAAGTCGAGCAGCATGGCGGGGCCGTTTAACGGGGTTTGCGCAGCAGGTACTGCAGTTGCGCCTTGGCCTCGGGCCATTCACCGGCGCGCATGCTGTACATCACGGTGTCGCGGATGGTGCCGTCGCGGCGCAGCGCGTGGCCACGGATCACGCCGTCCTTCTTGGCACCGAGCCGTTCGATGGCGGCTTGCGAGGCAAAGTTGAAGTTGTCGGTGCGCCAGCCCACCACATGGCAGTTCAGGGTTTCAAACGCATGGGTCAGCAGCAACAACTTGGCGGCGGTGTTGACGTGGCTGCGTTGCGCGCGCTTGGCGTACCAGGTCCAGCCAATTTCCACGCGCCGCAGGGCGGGAACGATGTCGTGGTAGCTGGAGCAGCCAATCACCGCGCCGCTGGCCGATTCGCGCACGGCAAAGGCAAAACGGTTGCCCGCTTCGCGCATGGCCAGAGCGTCTTCAATGTATTTGCGGGTTTGCTCGGGCTCGGGCACCGAGGTTACGCGGATGTTCCACAGCTCGCCATCGGCGGCGGCGGCGCGCAAGCCCGCTTCGTGTGCCAACTCCAGCGGCACCAGCTCGATGCCGTGGCCCGCAAGAACGACCGGTTCAACAAAAGCCATAGCCATTGCTCCTCGTCTGCATCAGGGTGCTTAGCGGTTGTGGCGCTGCATGAACATCAGCTTCTCAAACAGGGTGACGTCCTGCTCGTTCTTGAGCAGCGCGCCCACCAGCGGCGGGATGGCCATCTTGTCGTCTTTGGTTTGCAGCGCTTCCAGCGGAATGTCTTCGGCCAGCAGCAACTTGAGCCAATCGAGCAGTTCGCTGGTAGAGGGTTTCTTCTTCAGGCCCGGCAGATTGCGCACGTCAAAGAAGGTCTTCATGGCTGCGTTGAGCAACTCCTTCTTGAGCCCCGGAAAGTGCACGTCCACAATGCTTTGCATGGTGGCGGCGTCGGGGAACTTGATGTAGTGGAAAAAGCAGCGGCGCAGAAACGCGTCGGGCAATTCCTTTTCGTTGTTGGAGGTAATAAACACCAGCGGGCGGTGCTTGGCGCGGATCAGTTCGCGCGTTTCGTAGCAGTAAAACTCCATGCGGTCGATTTCGCGCAGCAAGTCGTTGGGGAACTCGATGTCGGCCTTGTCGATTTCGTCGATCAGGAGCGCCACCGGCTGGTCGGAGGTAAAGGCCTGCCACAGCACGCCGCGCACGATGTAGTTGTGGATGTTCTTGACGCGCTCGCCGCCGTCGAGGTCCGACAACTGCGAGTCGCGCAGGCGGCTCACGGCGTCGTATTCGTACAAACCCTGCTGCGCCTTGGTGGTGGATTTGATGTGCCACTGCAGCAGCGGCAGGTTGAGCGCCTGCGCCACTTCTTCGGCCAGCATGGTCTTGCCGGTGCCAGGCTCGCCCTTGACCAGCAGCGGGCGCTGCAGCGTGATGCTGGCATTGACCGAGAGCATCAGATCCTGGGTTGCGACGTAGTTTTTGGTTCCGTGGAATTTCATGAAATCAGCGTGTTCAATGAGGGTAAAACCCAGTAACAAAAGGGCTATTTGGCGGTAAAACTGATCGATATAATGGCCCAGCCCATTTTTACCGGTCACCGCCTGATTGTCATCGCAAAATGAATAAACTGCTGCTATCCCTCGCCACCTTGCTTGTCGCTTGCGTGACCACCCACACCGCGCTGGCCCAGGAAGTCAAGGGCGACGCGCTGGCCGGTGCCAAGAAGATTTCCATGTGCATGGGCTGCCACGGCATCCTGGGCTACCACGCCAGTTTTCCGGAGGTGCACCGCGTGCCCAAGATTTCGGGCCAGGGTGCCAAGTACATCGCCTCGGCGTTGGCGGCCTACAAAAAAGGCGACCGCAAGCACCCCACCATGCGCGGCATTGCTGACTCGCTGACCGAGCAGGACATTGCCGACCTGGCCGAGTTTTATGGCTCCAACGGGGTGGACTTCAACGCGCCAGTGCTAGGCAAGGCACCCGCCGGTTCGGCCAAGGCGATGGAACTGGTGGCGCGCGCTGGCTGCACGTCCTGCCATGGCGAGAGTTTCAGCAAGCCGCTGGACCCGTCGTACCCGCGCATTGCCGGCCAGCACCCGGATTACCTGTATGTGGCGCTCAAGGCGTACAAGACTACCGACAAGGAACTCATCGGCCGCAACCAACCCATCATGGGCGGCATTGCCAAGCAGTTCAGCAACGACGAGTTGCGCATCCTGGCCGACTACGTAGGCAGCCTGCCAGGCGAACTCAAGACCGTACAGCAAAGCCGCTTCCGCTAGAAGCGAGGCACCTGTTCGCAAGCAAAGCCGCTTGCGCTAGGATTCGACGCCGAGCCGCTATCGACGCTTCCATCAATCATGGCAATTCAGATCGTCTTTGCGAGCCCCCTGTTTCGGGCGACTGAAACTGCATAAGTACCACGAACCAGTGATTCGTCACTGCGAGGAGCGAAGCGACGCGGCAATCCATGTCCTTTGGCTGTCATTGCAAGCGTTGCGTGGCAATCCATGCGGGCATAAAGTCATGGATCGCCACGGCCTTCGGCCTCGCGCTGACGAGGGAGTGTGGCCTCGCGATGACCGCGTGGGTCGTGAATTGCGAACCGATCATTAGTCCACCCGCATTCCAATCGGGCGCACTTCACCAAAGACATTGCGCTGCGTGCTGCGCGGCAAGCCTGCTGTGGCACGCACGGCGGTGGCCTGAGTGGCGCGTGCCGGACAGGCACCGGTTTTGAGGTAGGTCAGCGCAGCGGCGAGGCGCGCTTCCGCCGGGTCGCCTAGCTGGTGGTCCAGATCGTCGTCGACCTCGCAGGTAGGCGTAATGCCGTCGTTGTAGCCGCCCACACCGTCCGCGTTGAACGATTCAAAATTGACCGCGCTGTAGGTGATGCCACAGGCGTCCACCGGATAGAAGCCGTAGGGTTTGCCATAGGTGGTGGCGCCAATCTGTACTACCTCGGTAAAAGGTTTGAGTCCGTTGATGACCAACTCGCTGGCTGAGGCGGTGCCTTCGGCGGTAATGATGAACACGCGTTTCAAGCCATCAAGCGGCAGAGCAGGCAATGCACTGGATGTGAACGCCATGGTGTAGTTGTAGTCCTGGTGGCGCTGGTTAAAGCGTTCCTGGACAAAGGTCTTGCCTGCCAGGCTGCTGCCACCCACCATGCTGGCCAGGTCGCGCGCCACCGACACGCTGCCGCCACCGTTGTAGCGCAGGTCGAGCACCAGTTCCTTCACGCCCGCAGCGGCAAACTGGTTAAACGCAGCGGCCAGTTCGCTCGCGCTGCCCCAGATGAACTGCTGGTACAACAGGTAACCCACCGGCACGGAAGCGCCCGCGATGATTTGAGGGATGACCGCCGTCGCTGGCACCGAGGTCAAGGCAAACACCGCCGAGCTGGCGGTGAAGGTGCGCGTCACATTGGCAGCATTGCGCACTACAAAGGTTCTGGGAATTCCGGCGCTGCTGACCTTCCCAGGTGTGCCTGCGGCAATTTGCGCCGGGACGTAGCCATCAATCGTCACTAGGGTGTCGCCGCGCTTGAGCCCAGCCTGGGCTACCGGGCTGTTGGCTTCCACCTCGCGCACTTTCATGCTGGTGCGCGCCGCATCGGCCCAGACCAGCGAATAGCCATAGCCCACAAAGCTGCCTTCATAAAAGAACTGGTTGAAGTCGGCGGTGCTTTGGGCGTAGCTGTAGCGGTCCATGTCGGCGTAGAGCAGCGAATTGAAATATGCTCCCATGTCGGCAGCATCGATGTTGGGGCTGCCAAGACGGTCAAACCAGTAATACTGGTCGGCCATATAGCTTTGCAGCCAGCTGCGCTGGTCTGCTACTGAGCAACTGACCGGTGCGTCAGGTGGCGTAATGGGGGATGAACTGCCACCGCCGCAACCTGCCAACAGCGTGACTGCGAGTGCCAATACCCCATTTATCCCGATTCCCATAGTGCTGCCTCCGTTGGGTCTCATAGACTCCCCTCCTGGTGTTGCACTTCGCCTCTCTCGTCAATCCCGCGTTGCATGACGCTGCACGCAGGCAATGTAGCTGGGCCCATCGGGTGGGCGGCCGCTGGTCTGGCTGTCTTGCAGCATCCGGCCCAGGCATTCCATCACTTCGTGGTGCGCCAGGTGCAGCGAGTTGCGCCGGTGGGTGAGCAACTCCACCGCTTGGCGGATGCCGCGCGGCTGATCAATGCTGCATTGCTCGCTGATGGACAGGTGCATGGATAAATGCAAGAAGGCATTGGTGCCTGCGCTGGGAGCGTCGGTCAGGGCGCGCAGGGCGGCGTCCAGGTCGGCGAAGTCGGCGGCGTACTCCGGGTGCTCATTCATCCATTGGCTGGCAATGATTTCAATCGCTTCGAGCGCCTGTCCGGCGCGTGCCTTGCTGTACGCAGAGCAGAAAAAACGCCGGACATCGGCTTGTGATGGGCTGAACATGGGTAAAGAATAGCACGCGCACGCATTGCTGTCGGGCGCTATGATGGACCTGTTGGATAGTGCGCGAGAATCAGATAAAAAGGGAGGAGGGCAATGTCACTCACCAGCCTGTCGCTGCAGGTGTACCGGGAGCTTGAACGTCTCACCCCGGAATTGTCCGAGCGCGACATCATCCAGGAAGGCATCGACATCGGGCAGGTGGCGACGCACAGCCGCATTGGCTACCTGCACTTTCTCAACGAAGACCAGAACACGATTGAGTTGGGTGTGTGGTCGCGCGACACGCGCAACTACTGCACCGCTTCTTACGACCGGCACTATCCGATTGACTCGGCGGGCATCTGGGCTGACTCGGCACGTACGCTGCAGCCCTGCGTCCACAATTTGTACGACCAGACGCCGCACCGGCGTGGCCTGCCCGAAGGGCACTCGCCGCTGCTGCGCCACCTGGGCGTTCCGGTGCTGGAGGATGGGAGGGTGCGCTTGTTGCTGGGCGTGGGCAACAAGGACAGCGATTACGTTCCTGCCGATGTGGCGGTCCTGACCCTGGTGGGCGAGCGCATCTGGGCGGTCGTCCGGCAGCGCCGTGTGCTGGAGCGCTACCTTGACATGGGGCAGCGCTTTCGCCACGTGCAGGAAATCGCGTCCGTGTGCGGCTGGGAATATGACCTGGACGATGATCAATTTCGCTTTGACGACATGTTTTCGGTCATCTTTGGTTGCACTGCGGGGGTGCAGGCACCGTCCGATTTGCAGCAACTCCTGAAATTTGTTGCTCCGAGCGACCGTGAGCGCGTGCTTCAGGCGTTTTCGTCCGATGTTGCGGCCTCGCGCGGTGTATTGCGCATTAGCTGCCTGCGCTCCGGCGGGGCGGAGTTTCCAGCCGAATTGAAATTTGAATTCCGCGCGCGTGCGATCGGCCAAGGTTTGATCGGGGTCGGCATTTTGCAGGATGTCTCGGAGCAAATGGTGGTGGAAGACTTGCGCCGCCGTGCCGTCACCGATGCACTGACGGGTCTGTTCAACCGCCGCCATGTGCAGGTCCTGTTTGATAGCACCCAGGGTGATCGGCGTGCGAGCAAGGAGAGCTTTGCATTTCACTACATCGACCTCGACAGGTTCAAGGCAGTCAATGACTCCTTGGGCCATGCAGCGGGCGACGAGGTGTTGCGCCAGGTGGCCACGCGCCTGACCCGCATCGTACGCAAGGACGATGTGGTGGCGCGGGTCGGGGGTGACGAATTCGTGGTGCTGCAAAACGGTGCCAAAACCAGCGGCGATGCCCGGGCCCTGGCCAACAAGGTCATCGCCAGTATTTCCGAGCCGATGGTGGTCGCTGGGCGAACGGTGCAGGTCGGTGCCTGTGTGGGGGTGGCGTTTCACCGCCAGGGCGAGGACAGCTACAAGGAGGTCAGCGACGCGGCAGATCGCGCTCTGTACCGGGCCAAAAAGGCCGGCGGTGGTCGCTGCCTGATTGCCAGGCGCACGCCACCCAGGGGCTAGTCAACAAAATGGAATCTGGCGCGTTAGGGGTTGACGGTGATGGCTGATGGCAAGCCATCGATTGATTGAGGTGACACTTTATGAGTCGTTCAATGGTTTGGCTGGCGGCGACTTCCCTGCTGCTGGGTGCGGTTTCGTTGTCAGCGCTGGCGCAACCGCGTGAACGCGAGCATGAGCGCGACCATGACCGTGGCCGCGGCTGGGGTGGTGATATCCGGCATTTTGAGTCGCACGACGCAGTGCGCTGGCGCCAGGGGTACTGGCACCATGGGCACCACGAAGGCCGCCTGGGCTGGTGGTGGGTGATCGGCGGGCTGTGGTATTTCTATCCGCAGCCGGTGTACCCCTATCCTGATCCCTACCAACCCCCGGTGGTGGTGATTCAGCAAAGTGCGCCCGTTGCTCCCGCTCCTGCGCCTGCACCCGCGCCGAGTGTGGCTGCGCCCCAAGTCTGGTACTACTGTGAGGCTTCCAGTAGCTATTACCCCTATGTGCCCACATGCCCCGGCGGCTGGAAGGTGGTGCCAGCCACTCCGCCGACTCCGCCGCAATGAGCCCGCTGCTGATGCGCGCAGGCGCTGCGGCCTGGGTGCTGCTGTATCTGGCCGGGTGCGCAACGGCGGCCCCCGCGCCGAGCGTGAACATGGTTCACGCGCCGGGCAAGCCCCCAGACCTGTTTGCCGCCGAAGACGAAGCCTGCCGCGAGGAGGCGCAAGCATCGGTGGACGAAGAAGACAGCACGCGCACGGTGGTCGGCTCGGCGGTGGTTGGCACGGTGCTCGGTGCGGCGCTGGGATCGGTATTTTCCGGACCCCGTCACCGCCAGGACCATGCTCAGAGCGGTGCCGTGGCCGGGTTGGTGCTGGGCACGGCCGCAGGTTTGAGCCGCAGCGCCGCAGCAAACCAGGCCGAACGCAGACAGTACGACGTGGTGTACGAGCGCTGTATGCTGGCCAAGGGCAACCAGTTTCTGGGCACGCTATACCGGCAGGCACCGCCACCACCACCCGCGCCGGGTGGGGCAACGCCCTACTATCCGCCACCACCACCCGCGCCGCGTTAGCCCGTGAACACCACGTGACATTTCCCATGAAAACAATTCAAACGCTTTCCGAACTGCTGCCCCTGGTGGGGCAGGAAGTCGCCACCAGCGACTGGATTACCGTGACGCAGGAGCAGATCAATCTCTTTGCCCAGGCCACCGGGGACCACCAGTGGATTCATGTGGACGAAGAGCGCGCCAAAAGCGGCCCGTTTGGCAGCACCATTGCGCATGGCTTTCTCACGCTGTCGCTGCTGCCGCGTTTTTTTGAATCGGCGCTGACCATTGTGCAGGTGCGCATGGGCGTCAATTACGGGCTCAACAAAGTTCGCTTCATCGCCCCGGTGCCGGTGGGCAGCCGTTTGCGCGCTCACATGAAACTGCTGGCCTGCGACGCCATCGACAACCACGGCATGCAAATCACCTGGGAGGTGAGCGTGCAGCGCGAGGGCGCGGCCAAGCCGGTGTGCATTGCCGAGTCGATTGCCCGGCTGTATCCATAGCCGCCGTTTACGTCGGCCGGGTCGGTTCAGGCAAAGTCGTTTTGCCGCCAGGCCTCAAACACCACCGCCGCCACCGCATTGCTCAGGTTGAGGCTGCGCTGACCCGGGCGCATCGGTAGTTTCAGACAACGCTCCGGGGGAAAGTGCCCCCGCACCGCGTCTGACAGGCCGCGCGTCTCTGCGCCAAACACCAGATAGTCGCCGGGCCGAAAGGCAGTTTGGTGCACCTGGCCGGTGCCGCGCGTGCTCAGCGCAAACAGGCGTTCGGTGCCGCTTTCCAGTGTGCGTACAAACGCGTCCCAATCGGCGTGGTGGCGCACGGTGGCGTACTCGTGGTAGTCCAGACCCGCGCGGCGCATGTGCTTGTCATCCATCGAAAAACCCAGCGGTGCCACCAGGTGCAGTGTGCAGCCGGTATTGGCCGCCAGCCGGATGATGTTGCCCGTGTTGGGCGGAATTTCGGGCTCGACCAGAACAATGTTGAACATGCCCGATTATTGCCTTGCTGCACTTCAGGGCGTGCGCGCCAGTACCAGTGCGGTGATGTGTGCGGCACCGCCCTGGCGCAGCGTGCGCGCAGCGGCGTGCAGGGTGGCACCGGTGGTCATGACGTCGTCGAGCAGAACCACGCGCTTGCCGCGTACGCACGCCAGGCGCAGCGGGTCCAGGGCAAAGGCGTGTTGCACGCTGCGCAGGCGCTCGCTGCGCGTGAGCGTGCTTTGTGCCGGGGTGTGGGCAATGCGCAGCAGCACATCGCTGACCAATTTGGCAGGTTCCAGCGCGCGCGCCAGCTCCTGCGCCTGGTTGTAGCCGCGCTCACGCAGGCGCTCCAGCGACAGCGGCATGGGCAGCAGCACGTCGGCCGCTTCCAGGGCCGGTTCTACCCAGGGTGCGCTGCGCATCAGCAAGGCGAACTGGCGCGCCCAGCCGGGGTGCTGCGCAAACTTGAAGTCCACCAGCAAACCAGACCAGGGGTAGGCGTAGGGCAGGGCGGCCAGACAGGCGTCCAGCGGCGGGGGGTGAATGAGGCAGTCGCCGCATTGCTGCACCCCGGCGGGCACCGGGATGGCGCACGTGGGGCAGCGCGACACCGGTTGCGCAAACCGGGCGACGCAGGCCTCGCACACCGGCTGCGCAGGCCAGGCGTGGCATACGGCGCACTGGCTGGGCAGCCGCCGCGAGAGTCCTTCGATCAGACGTCGAAACATGCAACCAATATACTCGCCAGTCCCTTTGCTTATGAACACCGAGCGTCCTCCCACCATCGATCCGCAAGCGGCCAAGCGCTGGTCGCACCACCTGCCTGCGCAGTCGCCCTGGCTGCACGAGGAGGTGGCGCGCCGCATGGAAGAGCGCCTGCAGTGCATCGTGAAGCAGCCCACCAGTTGGCTGCACTGGGCACCGTTGCAGGGCGGGATGCAGGCGCAGGCGCTGTTGACGCAGCGTTACCCGCACGCCATCTGCCATGTGCACGAAACCGACGCCATCCAGACGCAGGCGCTGCGCAAGGCCTGGACCGCGCCCTGGTGGAAGCCCGCGCGCTGGAGCGGCGTGCAGCCGCAGTTTGCAGCGCCTACCCAGCAGGTGGAGATGCTGTGGGCCAATATGGCGCTGCACATGCACGCCGATCCGCAGGCGCTGATAGCGCAGTGGCTGGATTTGCTGGCGGTGGACGGATTCCTGATGTTTTCCTGCCTTGGGCCGGACACCTTGCGCGAATTGCGCCGCGTCTACAGCGCCCAGGGCTGGGAGCCGCCGTGCCACGAGTTCACCGACATGCACGATTGGGGCGACATGCTGGTGCACGCGGGCTATGGCGAGCCGGTGATGGACATGGAGCGCATCACGCTCACCTTCAGCTCGGCCAAGGCGTTGCTGACCGAACTGCGCGGCCTGGGGCGCAACCTGCACGCACAACGTTTTGCCGGCCTGCGCGGTCGGCGCTGGCACGCGCAACTGCAGAGCCAGATCGATGCCGGACTGCGGCGCGGTGGCCCCGAGGGGCGGCTGGAACTCACTTTTGAGGTGGTGTATGGCCACGCCTTCAAGCCCGCGCCGCGCCTCACCGTGGGTCGCGAAAGCAGCATTTCCCTGGAACAAATGCGCCAAACGCTGGCCGCCGGTAAGTCACGCGGCGGATTATCTGGATAGAATCGCCGGTTCTTTGTTGGGGACAGTGGCGTGGGCGAATTGCAGCAGAACTTGCGTTGGGTGCTGATGGTGGTTTGCCTACTGGTGTTTGGCGTGGTGTTTGTCGTCATGCTGGCGTCGATGTGGCGTCACCACCACAGCGGCCATGCGCAGGCGTCCAATTTCCACGGCTCGGTGGCGGTGGAGATCTGCTGGGCGCTGGCACCGTGCGTGATCGTGGTTTTGATGGTGTTGCCCACCGTAAGGGCGATATTCGGTAAATAGGCACCCGGCAACGGGGTCTGCGGGGGCAGGGCCTACGGGTTTGCCTGATGGAAATTTTTTTGCATGCCTATACACTGCGGGGCGCTGGTGGCAGCAAGGCGAAGGCCAGTTATATAAGGACAGAGTTTTATGCAAGGCTTGAAGAAATTGGTCTTGGGCGTCATCTTGGCCCTGGGATTTGGCGCGGTCTGGGCCAGTTACTCCTGGAATTTTCCGACTCCGGTGACCCCGATTGCCCACGAAACACTGCACGTTCACAACCTGTTCATCGCGATTGCGCTGACGTTGTTTTGCACGGTGCTGGCGTTGATGCTGTATTCGTTCTGGACGCACCGCAAGTCGCGCGGCCACCAGGCGGCAGACTTTTCGGCACCGCGCTCGCGCAAGCAGTGGCTGTGGGTGCTGGCCCCCTTTGCCGGGCTGCTGATCCTGGACTATGGCGTCTTTGGTATCCCGGCCTACCACGCCGTGCTGATGTACGAAAACACCAAGACCGACGCCGACCTGGTGGTCAAGGTCACCGGTAGCCAGTGGCTGTGGCAGTACGAGTTTCCGGCCGAAGGGGTCAAGTACTCCAGCCGCCTGGCCACGCCGCGCGACCAGATCGACAACCTGCAGACCAAGGGCGAAAACTATCTGCTTGAGGTGGACAACCCGCTGGTGCTGCCGGTGGGCAAGAAGGTGCGCTTCATCACCACCTCCAATGACGTAATTCATAGCTGGTGGGTGCCCGCCTTTGGCGTCAAGCGCGACGCCGTGCCTGGCTTCCTGCGCGAGTTTTGGGCCACCGTCGACACCCCCGGAACCTACCGTGGCCAGTGCTCCGAGCTGTGCGGCAAAGAGCACGGCTTCATGCCGATTGTGGTCAAGGTGGTTCCCGAGGCCGAGTTCAAGCAGTGGCTTGCCAGCAAGAAAATCGGCGCGGGTGCTGCTGCTTCCGCCGCCGCCCCTGCTGCGGCCACCAAGCCGCTGACGCTGGAAGAAGCTCGCGCCAAGGGCGAAAAGGTGTACGGCAGCATTTGCATCACCTGCCACCAGGCCAACGGCAAGGGCCTGCCCGGCACGTTCCCGGCGCTCGATGGCTCCAAGGTAGCCACCGGTCCGGTGGACGAACACATCAAGGTAGTGCTCAATGGACGGCCCAAGACCGCCATGGTGAGCTTTGCCGCCAGCTTGTCGGACGAAGACATCGCTGCCGTGGTGACCTATGAGCGCAACGCCTGGGGCAACAAGACTGGCGACGTGGTGCAGGCCGCGCACGTAGCCGAACTCAAGCGCGCCCCGTAACGCACACCCGTTAGACCGAATTACAGAATTGAAGGAGTTGCCCATGGCACACGATATGGCACACGATCTGCCCCACGACGGCGCGCACGAGGCGCACTATCCGGGAGGCGCTTTGCGCTGGATCCAGACCACCAACCACAAAGACATCGGGGTGATGTACCTGATCTTTGCGATCACCATGCTGCTCATCGGTGGGGCCCTGATTCTGGCGGTGCGCGCCGAGCTGTACCAACCGGGCCTGCAACTGATGCAGCCCGAGCTGTTCAACCAGTTGATCACCTTGCACGGCCTGATCATGGTGTTTGGTTTTGCCATGCCTGCGGCCACGGGTCTGGCCAACTACATGCTGCCGCTGATTCTGGGCGCGCCCGACATGGCCTTGCCGCGTCTGAACAACTGGGGCTTCTGGATTCTGCCGCCCGCTGCCTTGATGCTGGTGCTGCCGTTCTTCCTGGGTCTGGCAGGCATTGGCCCAGGCGCGGTGGACACCGGCTGGACGATGTACGCACCGCTGTCGGTGCAAAGCGGCTGGGGCATGGACTTTGCCATCTTCTCGGTGCACATGCTCGGCGTGTCGTCGATCCTGGGCTCGATCAACGTGATCGTCACCATCCTGAACATGCGCGCGCCCGGCATGACGCTGTTCAAGATGCCGCTGTTTGCGCACGGCTTCCTGATGACCGCCATCCTGCTGATCACCATCATGCCGGTGCTCGCCGGTGGCGTGACCATGGTGCTAATGGATCGCCACTTTGACACCCACTTCTTCACTGCCGCAGGCGGTGGCGACCCGGTGCTGTGGCAGCACATCTTCTGGTTCATGGGCCACCCCGAGGTGTATGTGCTGCTGCTGCCGATCTGCGGCGTGGTGCCGCATGTGCTGTCGGCGTTCTCGCGCAAGCCGGTCTATGGCTACCGCGCCCAGGTCTATGGCATGTGGGGCATTGCCGGTCTGTCCGTGGTCGTGTGGGCGCACCACATGTTCACCAGCGGCATGTCGGTGGGTGGGCAGTTGTACTTCATGTACAGCACGATGCTGATTTCGCTGCCACTGGCCGTCTTGTTCTTCTGCTGGATTGCCACGCTCTGGCGCGGGTCGATGACGTTCGAGACGCCGATGCTGTTTGCCATTGGTTTCATCATCCTGTTTGGCTGGGGCGGTCTGACCGGGCTGGTGCTGGCCGACGCGGCTGCCGATCCGCAGTACCACAACGCCTATTTCCTGGTGGCGCACTTCCACTACGCGCTCTATCCCACCACCGTGATGGGTGCCATGGCCGGCGTGTACTACTGGCTGCCCAAGTGGACCGGCCACATGCTCGACGAGCGCCTGGGCCGCTGGCATTTCGGCATCGTGATGGTGGGCTTCAACCTCACCTTCATCCCGCAATTCCTGGTGGGACTGGCGGGCATGCCACGGCGCATTCCCGACTACCCGCTGATGTTCAGCGAGTGGAACATGCTCTCCACAATCGGTGCCTTCATTCTGGGGGCCTCGCATTTGCTGTTCATCTACATCGTGGTGAAGAACGTGCGCGGTGGCGAAAAGGCGCAGGCCAAGGCTTGGGAAGGCGCGCAGGGTCTGGAGTGGACCGTGCCCTCACCCGCGCCCTACCATACCTTTGAAACCCAGCCCGAAATCAAGTAAGCACCGTGCCTGCAACCATGAACACCAGCAACCCTGACAGCGTGCGAGTCACCTCCGAGGAATGGGCGCGGCGGCAAAAGGCCAATGTGCGGCTGGGCTACGTGTTTGGCGCGATTGCCTTTGCGCTATTTTTGCTTGCCCTATGGAAGTACCGGCCGCTGTGAGCACGGTTGACGCTTCCGTGCTGAAGCAGGCAAACCAGCGGCTGGCCTGGAAGCTGCTGCTGGTGGCGCTGTTCTTTGCCGGTTTCGGCTTTGCGCTGGTGCCGCTGTACGACGTGATTTGCCGCCTCACCGGTCTCAACGGCAGAACCAATGCCGCCGCTGTGGCGCAAAACGCCAATACCCAGGTGGATAGCGAGCGCTGGGTGAATGTGGAATTTCTGAGTCACACCATGCCGGGCGTGGGTCTGGATTTTGCCCCCGAGCAGTTTTCCATGCGCGTGCATCCGGGTGAAGTGGTGCATACCAATTACGTGGTGAAAAACCGCGGTGCCGCCGTGTTTGTCGGCCAGGCCGTGCCCAGCGTCACGCCGGCCGTGGCGGCACCCTATTTCCAGAAGATCGAGTGCTTCTGCTTTAACCAGCAGACCTTTCAGGGGGGCGAGAGCCGCACCATGCCGGTGGTGTTTGTGGTCAACCCCGCCATGAGCACCGACCTGGGAACCGTGACACTGTCCTACACATTTTTTGAGGCGCCCAAGGCGCCGGTGTGATTTGTATTCTGAGAGATGAAGAAGGAACGAACCATGACTAACACGCCAACGCATGCGGCCAAGGGACATTACTTTGTGCCAGCGGCGAGCCACTATTCGACCTTTCTTTCGGTCGGCATCTTTTTGCTGGCCCTGGGCTTTGTCTTCCGCCTCAATGACGTGCCCTCGGGCGTGTGGAGCATGCTCCTTGGTGCTGGGCTGATCCTGTACGTGATCATCGGCTGGTTTGGCGAAGTCATTGGCGAGAACCGCGCGGGCATCTATACCGCCTGGGAAGACCGCTCGTACCGCATTGGCATGGTGTGGTTCATCTTCTCGGAAGTGATGTTCTTCGCCTGCTTCTTTGGCGTGCTGTTCTACATCCGGCGCATTGCCCTGCCCGAACTCGGTGGTTACGAAGCGGCCTACACCCCCTACGCCGGCTTCACCGGAGCGTGGCCGAGCAGCGGCCCCTTGGGCGAAACCTTCCAGCCCATGGGTGCCTGGGGCGTTCCCGCCATCAACACGCTGCTGCTGCTGACCTCGGGCGCGACCCTGACCTGGGCCCATTGGGGCCTGCTCAAGAACAAGCGCACGCAACTCAACCTGGGGCTGGCGCTCACCGTGGCGCTGGGTCTGACCTTCATGGGCTTTCAGGCCCAGGAATACATCCACGCGTACCATGAACTCGGGCTCACCCTGGGCGCGGGCGTGTATGGCGCTACCTTCTTCATCACCACCGGATTTCACGGCCTGCATGTCACCCTGGGCAGCATCATGCTGCTGGTCATGCTTGGGCGCGGTCTCAAGGGCCACTTCTCGGAACACGATCACTTTGCCTTCGAGGCCGTGGCCTGGTACTGGCACTTCGTGGACGTGGTCTGGCTGATCGTGTTTGTGTTTGTCTACTGGCTCTAAGGCAGAGCAACGCTTGGGCAGGCGCTAGTGCAACTAGCGCAGTCCATGCATCGGGATCAGGCCGAAGTAGTAACCCGCCAGCAGCGTGAGAAACAGGCCGATCGAGAGCGCCACGCGCACCGTGAGCGCCTGGGCCATGCGGTTTTTCTCGCCGTCCTTTCTGAACAGCAAGGCCAGGGCGCTGCCCAGGCTGGCGATGATCAGAACCAGGATAGTGACGATGAAGATTTTTGTCAGCATGGTGCTCTCGGAGAATGTGTGCCACGATTATCCTCAATCCAAACGCCATGCAACAGTATTCATTTAAGCCACGGCTGATTCCCGGGATTGCGGTGGCGCTGGTCGTGGTGCTGTTTGTCAATCTGGGCTTGTGGCAGGGCGGCAAGGCCGAGCGCCGCCAGGCCGAAATCAACCAGTTCAACACCCGCGCGCGCCTTGGGCCGTACCGCATCACAGCGGCGCTGGTGGAGCCCGAACTGCTGCAGGACGCGCCCGTGGCGGTGCGTGGCGTGTACGAGCCCGAGCACCAGTTCTTTGTCGATAACCGGCAGGAAGACGGCAAGCCCGGGCTGCATGTGGTCACACCGCTGCGCATCGAGGGCAGCACCACCCGGGTGCTGGTCAACCGGGGCTGGGTGCCCTGGGGTGCCAGTCGCGCTGAGTTGCCAGTGGTTAGCACGCCTGCGGGCGAGGTGCAGGTCAACGGCATAGCCGCCGTGCCTTCCACCAAGAAATTCTTCCTGATGCCCGAGCACGAAGAGCCGCGCGAGCAGTTGTGGAGCCGTCTGGACCTGCAGCGCTTTCGCCAGTTGCACGCCGTGCCGCTGCAGGGGATTGCGATCCTGCAAAATCAGGACGATGCGGTTGATGGTATGGTGCGACATTGGCCGCCGCCCGAAGACCGGGTGGCGAAGCACCAGAGTTATTCAATGCAGTGGTTTGTGATGGCAATCGGTCTGGTGATTTTTTACGGCGTGGCGAGTCTGCGCAAGCGGGTGTCGGCATGAGACTGCCGCAGTTTGACGAGCCGCTGGGCTTGGCCGTGCACTCGCTGCCCAGCGCAGGCGAGGTGGCGGCAAGTCCGCCGTCGCTGACCGGGCGCTGGAAACTGCTGGCCATCGTGCTGCTGTGTTCGCTGCCGATGATTGCCGCCTACCTGGCCTATTTTGTGGTGCGCCCCCAGGGCCAAGCCGGCCTGGGCGATCTGGTGGAGCCGATCCGGCCTGTAGGCGAACTCTCTGCCGCCACGCTCGACGGCGTGGCCCAACCGCTGGCTGCGCTCAAGGGCCAATGGCTGCTGGTGAGCGTGGGCGCAGGCGACTGCCAAGCCGATTGCCAGCAACGGCTCTTCCTGCAGCGCCAGTTGCGCGAAACCCTGGGCAAGGACAAGGACCGCGTTGATCGGGTTTGGCTGGTGGGCGACAACGCCCCGATTTCGGCCGAAGTGCGCGCCAGCGTACAGGACGCCACGGTGCTGCGGGTCACGCCCGAGGTGCTGCAGGCCTGGATGCCTGCCGCTGCGGACAAGGTGGCTAGCGACTATTTGTTTGTGGTCGATCCGCTGGGCAACACCATGCTGCGTTTTCCATCGCACTTTGACGGCGTGCAGGCGCGCAAGGCGCGGCGTGATCTGGATCGCCTGTTGCGCGCCTCGTTGGCGTGGGACCCCCCGGGACGATGAACGCCATGGCCACGCCGCTCTACGACCTCACGCCCGCTGTGCGCCTGTTGTTGACGGGCATCCTGGTGGCCAGCGGGCCGCTGTTGATGGTGTACCTGCGCAACCTGCGCTCAACACCCTTGCGGCGCATGCATGCGCTCACACTGGTGACCCTGTTCCTGACCTTTGACCTGGTGCTGTTTGGTGCCTTCACGCGCCTGACCGACAGCGGCCTGGGTTGCCCCGATTGGCCCGGCTGCTACGGCAATGCCAGCCCCATTGGCGCGGTGGAAGAAATTGCGTCGGCACAGCACGCCATGCCCACCGGGCCGGTGACCCAGGGCAAGGCCTGGGTCGAAATGGTGCACCGCTATCTGGCAATGGCGGTGGGCGTGTTGATTACGGCGCTGTGCGTGGTGGCTTGGTTGGCGCGCAGGCAGCGCTCAGGCCGGGGCACGCTGCATCCGGCGTGGGCCACGGCAACGCTGGTGTGGGTCTGCATCCAGGGCGCGTTTGGTGCCCTGACGGTGACCATGAAACTGTTCCCGGCAGTGGTGACGCTGCATTTGCTGGGGGGCTACGTCCTGATGGCGCTGCTGTGCGTGCAGGTGGTGCACCTGGGTGCGCGCAGTGCCCTGGCCCAATGGGGCACGGTGGCGTATCCGCCCCGGCTGCGGTGGGCGGTGGCGGCCGCGCTGGTGGTGCTGATGCTGCAGGCCACGTCGGGTGCCTGGGTCAGCACCAATTACGCCGTGCTGGCGTGCAGCGAGTTTCCGCTGTGCCAGGGCAGTTGGTGGCCGCTGATGGACTTTGCGCGCGGGTTTGAGCTGTGGCGGCCGTTGGGCCTGAGCCAGGACGGCAGCAACATCACGTTTCAGGCGCTCACGGCGATTCACGTTGCACACCGCACGCTCGCCTTGCTGACGCTGCTGGCGCTGGGTGCATTGGCCGCATGGATGGCGCAAACGCCGCGCCTGCGCCGCGCCGCCGCCTGGCTGGCGGCGCTGCTGGCTTTGCAGGCGCTTACCGGCATTGCCAACGTGGTGCTGGACTGGCCACTGCTGTCGGCCGTGCTGCACAGCGGTGGCGCAGGTGCCATGGTGGTGCTGCTGACCTGGACCCTGATGACTGTACGCCCAGTGCCAGCGGTGCAGGGCGCTCTGCCGGGGGTGGCTGCATGACCGCACAGGTAGCCGTGTCGGCAGCGTCGGTGCTGCGCCAGTACTACGTGCTGACCAAGCCGCGCGTGGTGCAGTTGATCGTGTTTTGCGCGCTCATCGGCATGGTGCTGGCCGTGCCCGGTGCGCCCGCTATGGAGCAGGTGCTGCTGGCGGGCCAAGCCTGCCTGGGCATCTGGCTGGTGGCCGGTGCGGCGGCGGCGTTCAATTGCGTGGTGGAGCAAGGCATCGACGCGCGCATGAAGCGCACCGCCTGGCGGCCCACCGCCCGGGGTGAGCTGGGCAACGCGCAGACCCTGGTGTTTTCGGCACTGCTGTGTGGGGTTGGGTCGGCCATCCTGTACTACTGGGTCAACCCGCTGACCATGTGGCTTACCTTTGCCACCTTTGTCGGCTACGCCGTGGTCTATACCGTGATTCTCAAGCCGCTTACGCCGCAGAACATCGTGATTGGCGGAGCTTCGGGCGCCATGCCGCCGGTGCTGGGATGGGCCGCGATGACCGGCGACGTCAGCCCCGAAGCGCTGATCCTGTTCCTGATCATCTTTCTGTGGACGCCGCCGCACTTCTGGGCGCTGGCGCTGTACCGCGTGGAGGACTACCGCAAGTCGGGTCTGCCGATGCTGCCCGTCACCCACGGCAGCGAGTTCACCCGGCTGCAGGTCTTGCTCTACACCTTTGTGCTGTTTGCTGCCGGTTTGCTGCCCTTTGTGTACGGCATGAGCGGCTGGCTGTACCTGGTGGCGGCGATGCTGCTGGGCGCAGTGTTCTGCCTGTACGCCTGGGTGCTGTGGCGCGACTACTCTGACGCCCTGGCCCGCAAGACCTTCCAGTTTTCGCTGATTTACCTCAGCGCCCTGTTTGCTGCGCTGTTGATCGACCACTATGTGTGAGATAGTGCGGCGCTGAACGTGCCACTGGCCCTACCGAGAACCCTGATGAACCTTCGTAATGCTCTGAAACTACTGGCTGCCAGCGCCGCGCTGCTTGGCGGCGTTGGCCTTTTGACTGCCTGCTCACAGAAGAAAGAAGAGGAGGCGACAGCGCTGGCGTTTTCGGCCATCGACGTGACCGGCGCACAGTACGCGCGCCAATTCGAGCTGCCCGACCACAACGGCCAGGTGCGCCATCTGCAGGACTTTGCCGGCAAGGTGGTGGTGATGTTCTTTGGCTACACCCAGTGCCCCGACGTCTGCCCCACCACCATGAACGAACTGGCCGAGGTCAAGCGTGCGCTGGGCAAGGACGGCGAGCGGGTGCAGGGCCTGTTTGTAACGGTGGACCCGGCGCGCGACACACCCGAAGTGCTCAAGGCCTACATGACCGCGTTTGACCCCAGCTTTCTGGCGCTGATCACCACGCCCGAGACCCTGGCCCAGGTCACCAAGGAATACAAAATCTACTACAAGCGCGTCGACGGTAGCGCCCCCAATACCTACACCATGGACCACTCGGCGGGCAGCTACATCTACGACACCAAGGGCCAACTGCGCCTGTTCACGCGCTACGGCTCAGGCGTGGCAGCACTCACCTCCGACATCAAGATCCTGCTCAATCGACCTTGATGCCTTGCGTGGTGATGATTCCACCCAGCAGCGCGGTGTCGGACAGGATGCGGTTGTGCAGGCCCTCGGCGGTGGTGCCTACCACTTGCCAGCCTTGCTGGAACATCTTCTGGCGCATCTCGGGGCTGCGCGCGATGTCGCTCAAGAGCGTCGCCAGACGCTGTGCCACCGGCTTGGGCAGGCTGTTGGGTGCGGCCACGCCGTTCCAGATTTCGAGGTTGAAGTCTTTCACCCCCACTTCAGAAAAGCTGGGCACATCGGGCACCAGCGAACTGCGCACGCTGCCGGTGATGGCAATGGCGCGCAACTTGCCCGCGCGCACCTGGGCCATGGCCAGTGCCGGGGGCAGCAGGGCGAGTTGCAGGTCGCCCGAGATCATGGCGGTAGCCACCTGCGGGTAGCCGGGGTAAGGCACGTGCACCGGGGCAAGTTTGGCGCGGCTCTTGAGCAGTTCCATGCCCAGGTGCCCCACCGTGCCCACACCCGGCGTGCCGTAGTTCCATTTGTCACCGGCAGCGCGCGCCGCTGCCAAGAATTCCTGGGCGTTGGCACCGGGGGCGTTGATCGGGGCGGTGAGCACCAGCGGTGAGGTGCCAATCAGGCTGATGGGGGTGAGGTCCTTGAGCGGGTCGTAGCTCAGCTTGGGGTTGAGCAACTTGGCAATCGTCATGTTGCCGTTGATCATCAGGCCGATGGTGTGGTCGTCGTTGGCCTTGGCAATGGCGTCGGCGGCGATATTGCCCGCCGCGCCGACCTTGTTGTCCACAATCACCGGCTGCCCCAGCGCCTTGGACAGCGGCTCGGCAAAGGCGCGCGCGGTCAGATCGGGCGACGACCCGCCCGGAAACCCGACGATGATGCGCAGCGGCTTGGTCGGCCAGGGGGCGGGCGTCTTCTGCGCCGTTTGCGCCTGTGCGCCGGTGAACAGGGCGCAGGTTGCGACTAAAGCCGCAGCGCATCGAACCAAGAAACCAGCCATGACATTTCTCCTGCAAATAAAAATGCCCCTAGAAGCCAAGGGCTGCAGGGGCATTGTCGCTCAGGTGGCCGGGGGCTGGCCCCGGTGCGCAAAGGCTTCAGGCGTAAGCCGCCAGTGTCGTCTTCATCTTCTTCATGGCGGCTACTTCGATCTGGCGGATGCGCTCGGCGCTGACGCCGTATTCGGCGGCCAGGTCGTGCAGGGTCATGCCGCCAGAGTTGTCGTCGTTGACCTTGAGCCAGCGTTCTTCCACGATGCGGCGGCTGCGTGCGTCCAGGCTGTCAAGCGCCGTGGCGATGCCGTCGGTGGCCATGATGTCGCGCTCGCGCGCCTCAATCATCGCCAGGGGCTCGTGGCGGGTGTCGGTGAGGTAGGCAATCGGGCCAAACGCGTCTTCGCCGTCGTCTGCGGGGGACGGGTCAAGCAGCACGTCGCCGCCGGACATACGGGTTTCCATCTCGACCACTTCTTCGGGCTTGACGTGCAGTTCGCGCGCCATGGCTTCAATTTGTGCGGCGTTGAGCGTGTCGCGGTGGGTGCCGGCGTCAGCAGCGGCGTCGTCGCTCTTGAAGCGCTGCTTCATCGAGCGCAGGTTGAAAAACAGCTTGCGTTGCGCCTTGGTGGTGGCCACCTTGACCATGCGCCAGTTTTTCAGGATGTATTCGTGGATTTCGGCCTTGATCCAGTGCAGCGCGTAGCTCACCAGACGCACGCCCTGGTCCGGGTCAAAGCGCTTGACTGCCTTCATCAGGCCGACATTGCCTTCCTGGATCAGGTCGCCGTGGGGCAATCCGTAGCCCAGGTACTGGCGCGAAACCGAGATCACCAGGCGCAGGTGCGAGAGCACCAGCTTTCCGGCGGCTTCCAGGTCATTGTCATTCTTGAACTTGCGTGCGTACTCCTGCTCCTCTTCGAGCGTGAGCATCGGCAGCCGGTTGGCGGCCGAGATATAGGCATCCAAATTGCCCAGCGACGGCACCAGTGACCACGGATTGGCCACCGTCAGTGCTGCGGAGGGAACTGCCATTGGAAGTGTCATACCTGAACTCCTAGTGTCATAGGCTGAATATTAGCACTCTCTAAGATAGAGTGCTAATAAAAAAGTTCAATGGCAGCCCAGGAATTCGGGGCAAACCGCCCAAAAAGGCAGCTTGGGGCGGGTTCAGGAGCGCGATTTCTTGGCGGGCGCAGCCGCTGGTATGGCCGAAAGACCGGTCTTGAGCGACGAGAGCACGGCGCTTTCGATGGTCGAAGCCGCCATCTTCATGCCCTTGGCCATGGGCTCAAAGGCTTCCGGGGCAGGGTGGCGTTCTTGCAACAGATCGACCCCGGCGTTGAACTGCTCGATGCTCAGTTCGGTCACTTCCTGCAGGTGCTTGGCAGTGAGGGCGGCCACTTTTTGGGCGTTGGTCTTGAAAGTTTCCAGCGCTGCTTGCGGCTCGCGCACGCTCTTGAGGTCGTTGACTGTTTCCAGCGCCGTGCCCTGCAGCGCCTGGGCCTGGGCCTGGGCCAGGTCGCCCCACATGCGCAGGTTGTCCATCATCAGCTTGGCAGCGTCCTGCGCGGCGTCGGGAGTGAACTTGTTGGTACCGGACAGCAAGGTCTTGGAAATCGATTCGAAAGGGTTGTTGGTGAACACATTTGTCTCCTGGAATTTGGGTGCCAGGCTGATTATGGTGGCAATCCGGGCAGCACGCCCCCAAAAGCGTGGGCCTTTGACCACGATCAATGCGCGCCGGCGTCTACGGGGGAACTGCGCGCGGTGCGGATCGGGCGCGACAGCCAGACCATGGGGATGAGCGCCAGGAAGATCATGGCCGAGGCCCAGAAGACGTCGTCGGCTGCCAGCATATAGGCCTGCTGGTCAATCAGGCGGTTGATTTGCGACAGGGCCTGCTCCTGGCTCATGCCCACGGCGTTGAAGCCACCCAGCACCGCGTTGGCGGCGCTGTTGCCCAGGTTGATGTTCTCGGCCAGTTGGGCGTGGTGCAGGGCGGCGCGGTCCTGCCAGACGGTGATGGCAATCGAGGTGCCAAACGAGCCGCCCACCATGCGCGCAAAGCTCGACAGCCCCGAGGCCGACGGAATTTTCTCCGGCGGCAGCCCGCCCAGGGTCAGCGTGGTCAGAGGGATAAAGAAGAACGCCACCGCCACGCCTTGCAGGATGGTGGGAAACATCACGGTCTGGAAATCGGCCTGGGTATTGAAGCGCGAGCGCAAATACAGCACCAGGGCAAACATTACAAAGGCAAAGGTGGTGAGCGCGCGCGGGTCAAACTTCTGGATGTTCTTGCCCACCACCGGCGAGAGGATGATGGCAAACAGGCCCACCGGCGCGAGCATCATGCCCGCGTCGATGGAGGTGTAGCCCATGAACTGCTGCAGCCACAGCGGCAGCAGCACGATATTGCCCATGAACAGGCTGTAGGCCACCGCCATGGCCAGCGTACCGGTCCAGAAGTTGCGCCCCTTGAGCAGGCGCAAATCGACCACCGGGTGGTCGTCGGTGAGTTCCCATGCCACAAAAAAGGCGCAACCCACCAGCGCCACCAGGCCGAGTGTGATGACCTCGGACGAGTGGAACCAGTCAAGCTCCTTGCCTCGATCAAGCATGATCTGCAGCGCGCTCACAAACACCACCAGCAGCGCCAGCCCCACGCTGTCGATCGGCAGCGAGCGCCGCGCCGACTCGCGCTTGTGAAAAATCGTCCAGGTGATAAAGCCCGAGAGCAGCCCCACCGGGATGTTGATGTAGAAGATCCACGACCACGAGATATGGTCGGTGATCCAGCCGCCCAGCAGCGGCCCCATCACCGGGGCCACCAGCGTCGTCATGGCCCACAAGGCCATGGCCAGTCCGGCCAGCGCCGGCGGGTAGCTCGAAAGCAGCAGCGACTGCGCCAGCGGCATCATCGGTCCGGCCACAAAGCCCTGCATGGCGCGAAACACGATCAGCGTCGTCATATTGGGAGCCAGGCCGCACATCCACGAAGTCAGTACGAACAGCAGCACGCTGACCACAAACAGGCGCACCTGCCCGAAGCGCTGCGACAGCCAGCCGGTCAGCGGCAGCGAGATCGCGTTGGCCACGCCAAAACTGGTAATCACCCAGGTGCCCTGGTTGGGGCTCACGCCCAGGTCGCCCGCAATCGCGGGCAGCGACACGTTGGCAATCGACGAGTCGAGCACGTTCATGAACGTGGCCGCCGACAGCGCAATCGTGCCCCACATGCGGGCCGATCCCTGCAGCGGCGGGAAGGCAATGTGTGCGGGTGCGGTCATTGCGAAATTCCTGTTTCGGGTGGCCGAAACTGCAAATGGACCATGAACCTATGGCTCGTCACTGCGAGGAGCGAAGCGACGCGGCAGTCCATGTCTTTTGGTATTCCTGCATGGATCGCCACGGCCTTCGGCCTCGCGATGACGCAGTGAGCGCGTGGCCTCACGATGACAAAAGTCGCGGTGCGGTTCATGGAGCGCTTACCTGGCGTTGGCGGCGATGATGCGGCGCACCTCGTCCTCGGCCTTTTGGTCCACCGTGGCATAGACCTGGGTTTCCACCAGCGCGCTCTCGCGTGGCGCATCGGCCAGCGCCTTGCCGCCCTGGTCGCTCACGTCCACCGTGGCCAACATGCTTAGCCCCACGCGCAGCGGGTTTTGGGTGAGCTGCTGTGCGTCCAGCGTCACGCGCACCGGCACGCGCTGCACCACCTTGATCCAGTTGCCGGTGGCGTTCTGTGCGGGCAGCAGGGCAAAGGCAGCGCCGGTGCCCGCGCCCAGTCCTGCCACCGTGCCCTGGTACTGCACTTTCTTGCCGTACAGGTCAGCCACCAGTTGCACCGGCTGGCCGATGCGGATGTTGCGCAGTTGCACTTCCTTGAAGTTGGCATCCACCCACAAGTGGTTGAGCGGAATGATGGACAACAGCGGCGTGCCTGCGCCCACGCGCTGGCCGAGCTGCACCGTGCGCTTGGCCACATAGCCGTCTACCGGCGCGGGCAGCGCCGCGCGCTGGGTTGCCAGATAGGCTTCGCGCATGCGTGCGGCCGCAGCCATGACGCTGGGGTGCGCGCCGATGCTGGTGCCGTCGGTCATGGCCTGGTTGGCGCTGAGTTGTTCGCGCGCGGCTGCAGCGCCCGCCTGGGCGGCGCTCAAGGCGTTGCGCGCCGACGCCAGTTGCGACTGGGCGTGGTGCAGTTCTTCCTTGGACACCGCGCCGCTGCCCACCAGCGATTCGCGCCGGGCAAGATCGTCGCTAGCGCGCTCAATCTCGGTCTGGGCGCGCGCAATGTCGGTTTCACGCAGGGCGACTTGCGCCGTCAGCGTGGCGTTGTTGGCGTAAAGCGTGCGTACCTGGCGCACCACCTGCGCCAGATTGGCCTGGGCCTGCTCCAGCGCCAGTCGCGCGTCGGCCGGGTCCAGCCGCACCAGCGCCTGACCGGCCTTGACGAAGTCGGTGTCGTCGGCCAGCAGAGCCGTCACGGTGCCACCAATCTGCGGCGTGATCTGGATCACGTTGCCCTGCACGTAGGCGTTGTCGGTGGTCTCGTAGTGCTGCGACACAAACCACTCGTAGCCGCCCCAGGCAAAGCCTGCGAGGACCACGGCGCTCAGAATGGTCAGCACCTTCTTGCGCGCGTTCTTGGGAGCGGGGGAGGGGGTGGTTTGCGGTGCGTTCATGGTGTTGGGTGTGTTGGTCATGTCAACGGAAAAGTTCTGTGGTCAAGGTGCTGCGGCCAGGGCTTCTTCCTGGTAGCCGCCGCCCAGCGAGCGCACCAGTTGCACCTGGGTGTCGAGCGTGCGCCAGAGCAGGTCTTGCGCCTGGCGCTGCTGCGCCAGCACGGCGGTTTGCGCAGCAAGCACGTGCAGCGCTGTGCCCAGCCCGGCCTGAAAGCGCTGCTGCGCGATCTCGTAGCCGGCCTGCGCCTTGGCCTGGGCCTGCGCTTGCTCGGTTTGCTGGCGCGCCAGCGCCTGGGTGGATGCAATCTGGTCGGCCACATCGCGCACGGCGTCGAGTACGGCTGCGTTGTACGAGGCGATTGCCGCGTCCAGGTCGGTGGTCTTGGCGCGCAGATTGGCGCGCAACCTGCCACCGTCAAACAGCGGCAAGCGTACCGCCGGGCCGATGCCCCACTGTTGGCTGCCCGCGTCCATCAGGCGGTCAAAGCCGATGCTCGACATGCCCGCAAACGCCACCAGATTGATGTTGGGGTAGAACTGCGCCTTGGCGTTGTCCACGTCCGACAGCGCCGCCTTGACACGCTGTGCCGCCGCTGCAATGTCGGCCCGGCGCGCGAGCAAATCAATCGGCAGTACTGGTCGGATGGCCATCAGTTGGATGGCGCTCTGTGCAGGCAATACCCGCGCTATGGCTGCGCCGGGCCGCGCCGTGAGGGCGGCCAGCGCGTTGCGCGTGAGCTGCATCTGTTCGGCCAGCATTTCAAGCTGCAGACGCGTATCGGGCAGGGCACCCTCGCTTTGGCGCAGCTCGAACTGGGTGTCCAGGCCTGCCTGGACGCGCTCTTGCACCAGGCGGCGTATCTGATCGCGCTGCGCGAGCGTGGCTTGTACCAGCTCGCTTTGCGCCTGCAGGCGCAGCAGTTGGAAGTAGCTGCGCGCCACGCTGCTGGCCAGCAGCATGCGCGCGGCCTGCGCGTCGGCCTGGGCGGCTTGCATCTGGCCGAGTGCGGCGTCGAGCGCAGCGCGGTTCTTGCCAAAGAAGTCCAGCTCCCAACTCGCGCTGGCTTGCAGCGTGGCGGTTTCGCGCACGGTGCCCGCCAGCGGCGGCGGGTACATGCCGGTGCTGGTGAAGAGCTGGCGTGTCATGTCCAGCCCGGCACCGACCGAGGGCAGCAAGGCGGCGTCCACCACCTCGTTGACCGCTTTCACGCGCTCAATGCGCGCGCGCGCCACCTGCAGGCTCGGGTTGTTGGCGATGGCGGCCTCCACCAGTTCGGTGAGCTGGGCGTCGCCATAGGCGCGCCACCAAGCGCTGGCAATCTGTGGGGCGGGTACGGCAGCGCTCGTTTGCAGCCCCAGGTCGGCGGCGCGCAGTTGCTGCGTCGTGGGCGCGATGCCGCTGAAATTGGCGCAGCCAGCCAGCGCCAGCGCGCACAGCAGCAGGGGCGCGCATTGGCGCAAGGGAGTGGTGACGGTGGTCATGAAAAGGTGTGGGCGCAAAGCTGTTGGAGTTGTCAAGGGGTGGAGGGTGGCGCGCCCGACTGGGCGTTGTCCAGAATGCGGCGCAGGTAGCTCTTGAGGGTGTTGAACTCTTCGTGCGTGAAACCGGCCAGATGGGTGTTTTGCACGTTGCTCAGCACCGCCGGAATGCCTTGCGCGGCCTGTACGCCCGCAGCGGTGAGCTCGATGTGTACCACGCGCCGGTCTTGCGCCGAGCGCACGCGCTGGCACAGGCCCTTGGCTTCAAGTCGGTCGAGCATGCGCGTGGTGGAGCCCGCATCCAGGTGGCAGCAGCGCGCCAGTTCGGCCACGGTGGAAGCCTGCCCGGAAAACAGTTTGAACAGCGGAATCCACTGCGCATTGGTCAGATCGGTGGGGGCCAGTTGGCGCTCGATTTCCTGCGCCACCACATTGAGAATCTGGCGCATGAGGTAGCCCACACTCTCTTCGGGCCGGTAATTCTCGGCCTGGTAAAAGGTGGCTGGCAGACGGGGGGAAGGCGGCGCTGTCATGGGGTCGCCATGATATTTGCCTAGGCAGTTATTGTCAAGGCAAGTACCCCCAAGACCCCAAGTTCACCAAGGACGCACAAGCCCAAGATGGCTGCCAGGCGAAACGCCAGTAGTGAGGGAGCAGCACCGCGGGGATGAAAAGGCTGTCATTGCGAGGAGCGTAGCGACGCGGCAATCCATGCATGCATGAAGTCATGGATCGCCACGGCCTGACGACCTCGCGATGACGGGGGTGACGGCCTCGCGATGACGCAGTGAGTGAGCAGCAACGCGATGCCATGGATAAGCAACCATAGGCAAGCTCCAACAAAATTCGCAGGCCCATAGGCCCGCTCCTGCGGGGCGCACACGGGGTGGGCGACAATGGGATTTTTTCCGAGGAGTCTGCGATGCGGTTGTTGCGAGTCGGTCCGTTGGGTCAGGAGCGTGCGGCCCTGTTGGATGGTGATGCAAACGTGCGCGACCTGTCGGCGCATTGCGCTGACATTGCGGGCACGACGCTCAGCCCGGCCGGTTTGGCGGCGCTGCGCGCGCTTGACCCGGCGAGTCTGCCGTTGGTTCCAGCGGGGGTGCGTATTGGTGCCTGCGTGGGCGCGGTGGGCAAGATTGTGTGCATCGGGCTGAACTACGCTGACCACGCCGCCGAGGCTGGTATGCCGGTGCCCACCGAGCCGGTGCTGTTCATGAAGCCCAGCACCAGCATCTGCGGTGCCTACGACCACCTGGAAATTCCACGCGGCTCGGCCAAGACCGATTGGGAGGTGGAACTCGGCGTGGTCATTGGCCAGCGCGCCAAGTACGTGGACGAAGCCCACGCCATGGACTACGTGGCGGGCTACTGCGTGGCCAACGACGTGTCCGAGCGCGCGTTCCAGATCGAGCGCGGCGGCCAGTGGGACAAGGGCAAGGGGCACGACACCTTTGCCCCGATTGGCCCGTGGCTGGTAACCGCCGACGAAGTGCCCGACCCGCAGGTGCTGGACCTGTGGCTGGAGGTCGATGGCCGCCGCTGCCAGAACGGCAACACCCGCACCATGGTGTTTGGTGTGCGCACCGTGGTGAGCTACATCAGCCAGTTCATGACGCTCGAACCCGGCGACCTGATCTTTACCGGCACGCCCCCGGGCGTGGGCATGGGCCACAAGCCGCCGGTGTACCTCACGCCCGGCCAGACCCTGCGCCTGGGTGTGCAGGGCCTGGGCGAACAACTTCTGCAAACGGTAGCGGCCTGAACACGCTGAGCGCCTGAACCTAGATCCGGCAGTTGACCGCTTCATTTCCGCAGGAGACACCCGTGCTGACATGCATTTTTGACCACGAAGCAACTCACCTTTTGGGTGAGAACGCTACGCATCCGATTGCGCCGCCAGACAGCGCCCTGGCAGCGTTGCTCATCCTTGCTGGCAGGAGCCAGCAGCGTCGAAAGCGCCTTGCCAGGCCCCTGCCTGACAGCCCACTCGGGCGCGTCCAACTGCCGGATCTAGGCTGAATGCAGCAGTCGTCGCTTTCAACCAAGCTGATCCGCATCGGGTCGGCCCTGCTGGTGGTGGCGCTGGCGTCCATCGGCCTGACGCTGTGGGTGACCTGGCAGTTGGAGGGCGGCGCTGCGGCGGTGAACGAGGCTGGGCGCATGCGCATGCAGACCTGGCGCCTGGCCAGCGCGGTGCAGGCCGAGCGCTCACCGCGAGACGTGCAGGGCCTGGTGGAGCAGTTTGATCAGAGCCTGACCTTGCTGCGCACGGGCGATGCGGCGCGCCCGCTGTTTGTTCCCTGGGACGACGCCTCGCGCCAGCAGTTTGCCCGCGTGCAGGCGCTGTGGCAGGCGCAGCGCGCGCAATGGCTGGCCGACAGGCCACTCCAACCGCAACCGGCAATTGACGCGGCCAGCGTCTTTGTCGACGCCATTGACCGCTTTGTGATGGTGCTTGAAAAGCAGCTCTCGCGTTTTACCGCCATCCTCAACCTGTTCCAGTTTCTGATGATGGCGTTGGCCATTGGCGGCGCGGTGGTCATGCTCTATACAGGATACCTGTATGTCATCAACCCGCTGGCCAATTTGCGCCAGGGCCTGCGCAAGGTCGAGGCGGGCGACTTTGGCGCGCGCATCGAGGTCGATAGCGAAGACGAATTCGGCCAGGTGGCTACCGGCTTTAACGTGATGGCCACCAAGCTGCAGTCGCTCTACGAGGGACTCGAAGCCCAGGTGCAGGCCAAGACGCAACGCATCGAGGCGCAGCGCGCGCGCATCGAAACCCTGTACGACGTGAGCGCCTTTTTGGCGGGGGCCAACAGCATCCAGGAAATGTCCAAGGGTTTTGCCCAGCGCATACGCGTTGTGATGAAGGCCGACGCGGTGGCGGTGCGCTGGTCCGACGAGATCAACCAGCGCTACCTGATGCTGGCCTCCGACTGCTTTGCGCAGGACATGGTGGAGCAGGAGCGCAGCCTGCTCGCCGGAGCCTGCGCCTGCGGCAGCCTGACTGCGGATGCGCGCACCCGCGTGATACCGATCAGCAACCACGAAGCCGCGCCCATGCGCCAATGTGTGCGGGCCGGTTACGAGTCGCTGGTGAGCGTGCCCATCCGATTGCAGCAGCGCCTGATTGGTGAGATCGATCTGTTCTTTCGCACCAGCGTGACCTTGCGCAGCGATGAGGTGGAACTGCTCGATGCGCTGGCCAGTCACCTGGCCAGCGCGCTCGAAGGCTTGCGCGCTGCAGCGCTGGAGCGCGAAGCGGCCGTGGCCGAAGAGCGCACCTTGCTGGCGCGCGAACTGCATGACTCGATTGCGCAGTCGCTGGCGTTTCTCAAGATTCAGGTCAAGCTGATGCGCAGCGCCACGCAAAAGGGGCAGCCCGAGCAGGTGCAGGCGGCGTTGGACGAACTCGACACCGGCTTGCGCGAAAGCGTCAACGATGTGCGCGAGTTGCTGGTGCATTTCCGCACCCGCACCAACACCGACGACATTGAGCAAGCGCTGCAGGAAACGCTGCAAAAATTCAAGCACCAGACCGGCCTGCCCACGCTGCTGCAAGTGCAGGGCGAGGGCCTGCCGCTGCCGCCCGATGTGCAGGTGCAGGTGCTGCACGTGGTGCAGGAAGCACTCTCCAACGTGCGCAAGCACGCCCAGGCGTCGCATGTCAGCCTGGAGGTGACCAAGGGCGAGCACTGGATGTTTGTGGTGCGTGACAACGGCGTCGGCTTCGACCCCGCCACGGGGCCGGGCGAATCGCACGTGGGGCTCAAGATCATGCACGAGCGCGCGCAGCAGATTGGTGCCAAGGTGCGGCTGGAGTCTGCGCCGGGCCAGGGTTGCGTGGTGCTGCTGACCCTGCCGCACAATCCGGTTACCGGTGGCAGCGTGGCCACGGTGGGATTGAACCTATGAAACTGATTCGATTGCTGGTGGTCGATGACCACACCCTTTTCCGGCGCGGCCTCACGGCGCTCCTGTCGCAGGACGGTCGCTTTGAAGTGATCGCCCAGGCGGCAGACATGGGCGAAGCGCTGCGCTGTGTAGAGCACGGCGTGCCCGACCTGATTCTGCTGGACAACCACCTGCCCGGCGTGCGCGGGGTTGATGGCATTGGTGCCCTGAAGGCAGCCTACCCCGGTGCGCGCATCCTGATGCTCACCGTGAGCGAAGACGAAGACGACCTTGCCGCCGCGCTGCAAGCCGGTGCCGATGGCTACCTGCTCAAGACCGTGGAGTCCGACATCCTGAGCGACTCCATCATCAAGGTGCTCGCGGGCGAGTCGGTCATCAGCGCCGAGATGATGACCAAGTTTGTGGGCATCTTCCGCGCCAAGGGCGCGCCCTCGCAGGGCGGCGCTGCCGCCACGGCAAGCCCGAACTCCAGCGCAGCGGATGCTGCCAGCGAACCTGTGGGCCTGGCGCTGCTGTCAGCACGCGAGCGCGAAATCCTGGCGCTGATTGCGCACGGCGACAGCAACAAGGTGATTGCCCGCAGCCTCGACATCGCCGAGACCACGGTCAAGATCCACGTACAGCATATCCTGCGCAAACTGCAGATCAGCTCCCGCGTCCAAGCCGCCGTGTTCGCCGTCGGCCACGGTCTGGGCTGAAGCTCATCGTGAGCGAAGCGCGGCAATCTCACCCTTGGTTGTCATTGCGAGGAGCGTAGCGACGCGGCAATCCATGCAGGCTGGCTCCCACAGGTTCAGGCCACCGCCTGACAGCTCACTCGGGCTCGTCCAACTGCCGAGTCCAGGTTGAAACTTGCCATAGTCCTTTAGAACTATCCCACTGAGCCGGGCGTAGTTCTTTTGGCGTCGCCTTCGCGTTCCAACGGTGGATGTTCAAGCGCTGCGCGTTCCGCGACAGTCATGCCACTTGCTCTGGAGATAACCCGATGGCCTCTGAACTGCGGAATGCGAAGAATGCGTGGTCGGTGCTGATTGTCAGCACGCTGGCGTTTACCGTGTGCTTCATGGTGTGGATGATGTTTGGCGTGATCGGCATACCGATCAAGAAGATGCTCGACCTCAACTCCACCCAGTTCGGGTTGCTCACGGCCATGCCGGTGCTCACCGGTTCGCTGATCCGCGTGCCACTGGGCATCTGGACCGATCGTTACGGCGGGCGCATCGTGCTGTCTTGCCTGATGGCGATCACGGTGCCCGCCATTTGGCTGATGGGCTACGCCACGGCCTACTGGCACTTTCTGGTGATCGGATTGTTTGTGGGCCTGGCCGGCGGCTCGTTCTCGGTGGGTACACCGTATGTGGCGCGCTGGTTTCCCAAGAGCCGCCAGGGCATGGCGATGGGAATTTTCGGCGCGGGCAACTCGGGTGCGGCGGTCAACAAGTTCATTGCGCCGGTGCTGCTGGTGGCCTTTGGCTGGGCGATGGTGCCGCAGGTTTACGCCGCCATCATGCTTGGCACGCTGGTGCTGTTCTGGATGTTCAGCCACAGCGACCCCGCGCACCTGGTGCCCAGCAACGTGAAGTTCATGGACCAGCTCAAGGCGCTCAAAGACCCCAAGGTCATCAAGTACTGCCAGTACTACAGCATTGTGTTTGGCGGCTACGTGGCAATGTCGCTGTGGATGGTGCAGTACTACGTGGGCGAGTTTGGTCTGGACATCCGCGTGGCGGCCTTGCTGGCGGCGTGTTTCTCGTTGCCCGGCGGCGTGCTGCGCGCCTTTGGCGGCATTCTGGCGGACAAATTCGGTGCCCATGCGGTCACCTGGTGGGTGATGTGGGTGAGCTGGATCTGCCTGTTTCTGCTCTCGTATCCCCAGACCGATGTGACCATCACCACCACCAGTGGCCCGACCACATTCCACATTGGCCTCAACGTCTATTTGTTCACGGCGCTGATGTTCACGCTCGGCATCGCCTGGGCCTTTGGCAAGGCCAGCGTGTTCAAGTACATCAGCGATGACTACGGTGCCAACATCGGCACCATCTCGGGCATCGTCGGCCTGGCCGGTGGCATGGGCGGCTTTGTGCTGCCGATCATGTTTGGCGCGTTGATGGACCTGACCGGCATCCGCTCCAGCGCCTTCATGCTGATGTACGGCGTGGTCTGGGTCTCGCTGATCTGGATGTACTGGACCGAGGTGCGCCGCCAGCAGGTCATGGGCGACACCGCCACCCCTTTTTCCCTGCAGAACTGACGGCCCGCTGCGTCTGGCCCGACCCCCTGCACCTACCGATTCAACCTTCAAGGAGCATTCACCATGCCTGACCCTCGCTATTCCAAAGCGGACATTGGCGACTGGCGGCCCGAGGACGAGCAGTTCTGGGAGTCCACCGGCAAGAAAATTGCCAACCGCAACCTCTGGATTTCGATTCCCAACCTGCTGTGCGGTTTTGCGGTCTGGGGCATGTGGGGCATCATCACTGTGCAGATGCTCAACCTGGGCTTTCCGTTCAAACCCGCAGACATGTTTTCGCTCACGGCGATTGCCGGGCTGATGGGTGCCACCATGCGCATTCCGGCGTCGTTCTTCATCCGGTTGGCCGGGGGGCGCAACACCATCTTTCTGACCAGCGCGCTGCTGATGGTGCCTGCGGTGTGGACCGGTCTTGCGCTGCAGGACAAGAACACCCCGCTGTGGGTGTTCCAGGCGTGCGCGTTTCTGTCGGGCATTGGCGGGGGCAACTTTGCCTGCTCCATGTCCAACATCACCGGCTTCTTTCCCAAGGCGCGCCAAGGCACGGCGCTGGGTCTCAACGCCGGGCTGGGCAACTTTGGCGTCACCACCATGCAGGTGCTCATTCCCCTGGTGATGACGGTGGGTGTGTTTGGTGCCATGGGCGGCGGCTCGATGGTGCTCGCCAAGGACAGCGGCTGGATTCTGGGCAAGATCGTTGCGGGCACGCCCACTTTCATCCAGAACGCGGGCTTTATCTGGGCGGCGATCCTGTTGCCGCTGGTGGCTGCGGCCTGGTTTGGCATGAACAACCTGCTGCCGCTCTCGCCCAACTACGGCGGCACCCTGGCCGCCTTTGGCAAGATCATCTACCTGTGGGTGCTGGCCTGCATGGTCGGTGCCCTGGGTCTGTACCTGTACCTGCCCGCACCTACCGGGCTGGGCCTGCTCAATATGTGGGTGGCGCTGCCGCTGACGATTGTGGCCACGCTGATGGTGATGAAGCTTGCGGCCTTTGGCGAGATGAAGGGCAACATCGAAAAGCAGTTTGCCATTTTTGGCAACAAGCACACCTGGTCGATGACGGTGCTCTACATCGTCACCTTCGGTTCGTTCATCGGCTTCTCGATGGCCTTGCCGCTGTCGATCACGGTGATCTTTGGCGTGAGCCACTTGCCCGATGCCGCCGGTGTGATGCAGCACGCGCTCAAGAACCCCAACGCGCCTTCGGCGCTGACCTACGCCTGGATCGGCCCGTTTGTGGGCGCGCTGGTGCGCCCGATTGGCGGCTGGATTTCGGACAAGGTGGGCGGCTCCATCGTTACCCAGGTGATCTCTGCCGTGATGGTGTTTGCCTCCGCCGCCGTGGGCTACGTGATGCTGCTGGCCTATGCCTCGGCCGCGCCGGAGCAGTATTTCCAGCCCTTCATGTGGTTGTTTGTGCTGCTGTTTGCCGCCACCGGCCTGGGCAACGGATCGACCTTTCGCACCATCGGCGTGATCTTTGACCGCCAGCAGGCCGGCCCGGTGTTGGGCTGGACATCGGCCGTGGCGGCCTACGGTGCCTTCATCGCTCCGGTGGTGATTGGTGCGCAGATCAAGGCCGGCTCGCCCGAAAACGCGATGTACGGCTTTGCCATCTTCTACGCCCTGTGCCTGATCCTGAACTGGTGGTTCTACCTGCGCGCTGGCTCAGAAATCAAGAACCCCTGAAGCGCTTGCGCCCAGCAAGCGCAGCAGAACATTTATTAGCGACTGTCATTGTTACCGAGGTATCCTATGAGCCACTTTCTGGACCGACTCAGCCACTTCTCCAACCCCAAGGAACCGTTCTCGGGCGAGCACGGCGTCACCACCGCCGAAGACCGCACCTGGGAAGACGCCTACCGCGACCGCTGGGCGCATGACAAGATCGTGCGCAGCACCCATGGCGTGAATTGCACCGGCTCGTGCTCGTGGAAGATTTACGTCAAGGGCGGCATCGTCACTTGGGAAACCCAGCAGACCGACTACCCGCGCACCCGCGCCGACCTGCCCAACCACGAACCGCGCGGCTGTGCCCGGGGCGCTTCGTACTCGTGGTATCTGTACAGCGCCAACCGCGTCAAGTACCCGATGATCCGCGCCCGTTTGCTCAAGCACTGGCGCGCCGCGCTGGCCGTCTGCAAGAGCCCGGTGGACGCCTGGGCCAGCATCGTCGAAAACCCGCAGGCGCGCATGGAGTGGCAAAAGCAGCGCGGGCTGGGTGGCTTTGTGCGCAGCACCTGGGACGAAGTCAACCAGCTGATTGCCAGCGCCAACGTCTATACCGCCAAGAAGTACGGGCCCGACCGGGTGATTGGTTTCTCGCCGATTCCGGCGATGTCGATGGTTTCGTACGCGGCGGGCAGCCGCTACCTCTCGCTCATTGGCGGCGTGTGCATGAGCTTTTACGACTGGTACTGCGACTTGCCCCCGGCCAGCCCGCAAATCTGGGGTGAGCAAACCGACGTGCCCGAGTCGGCCGACTGGTACAACTCGACCTTCATCATCGCCTGGGGCTCCAACGTGCCGCAGACGCGCACGCCCGACGCCCACTTCTTTACCGAGGTGCGCTACAAGGGCGCCAAGACCGTTGCCATCACCCCCGACTACGCCGAGATCAGCAAGCTCGCTGACCTGTGGATGCACCCCAAGCAGGGCACCGACGCCGCCGTCGCCATGGCCATGGGGCACGTGATCCTGAAGGAGTTTTATTTCGAGAAGCGCAGCCAATACTTTGATGACTATGTGCGTCGCTATACCGACATGCCCAACCTGGTGCAGCTTGAGGAACGTACCCTGGCCGATGGACGCAAGGCACTGGTGCCGGGGCGCTACGTGCGTGCCAGCGACTTCAACGGCAAGCTCGGCCAGGCCAATAACCCTGAGTGGAAGACCGTGGCGTTTGACCAGGACGACCACATCGTCCTGCCCAACGGCTCAATCGGTTTTCGCTGGGGTGCCGAAGGCCGTGCCGATGTGGGCAAATGGAACCTGGAGAACAAGGAAGCGCGCGACAACGCCGAGGTCAAGCTCAAGCTCAGCTTGATGGAAGGCGAGCAGGTCGACTACGAGGTGGGCAACGTGGGCTTCCCTTACTTTGGCGGTATCGACACGCCCAACTTCAGCGCCAACCAACAGGCTTCGGCCGTCAATGACATTCTGCTGCGCAAGGTGCCCATGCGCCGCATCAAGCTGGGCAAGGCGGGAGAAGAACGCAGCATGCTGGTGGCCACGGTGTTCGACCTGACGGTGGCCAACTACGGCGTGGCGCGCGGCCTGCCCGGCGAAGACGGTGCAGGCACGGACAACAACATTGCCCGCGCTGCCAGCAGCTACGACGACGATGTACCCTACACCCCCGCGTGGCAGGAAAAAATTACCGGCGTCAAGCGCGACCAGATCATTGCCGTGGCGCGCCAGTTTGCCGACAACGCCGACAAGACCCGGGGCAAGTCGATGATCATCATCGGCGCTGCCATGAACCACTGGTACCACAGCGACATGAACTACCGGGGCGTCATCAACATGCTGATGATGTGCGGCTGCATCGGCCAAAGCGGTGGTGGCTGGGCGCATTACGTGGGTCAGGAAAAACTGCGCCCGCAGACCGGCTGGACGGCGTTGGCCTTTGCCCTGGACTGGGTGCGCCCGCCCCGGCAGATGAACTCGACCAGCTTCTTTTACGCCCACACCGACCAGTGGCGCTACGAGCGCCTGGGCGTGGACGAAATCCTCTCGCCGCTGGCCGACAAGTCCAAGTTTGGCGGCAGCCTGATCGACTACAACGTGCGCGCCGAGCGCATGGGCTGGTTGCCCAGCGCGCCGCAGTTGCAGACCAACCCGATGCAAGTGGTCAAGGACGCGCTCGCCAAGGGCATGGACCCCAAGGACTATGTGGTGCAGTCGATGAAAGACGGCTCGCTCAAGATGAGCTGCGAAGACCCGGACCACCCCGCCAACTGGCCGCGCAACCTGTTCGTCTGGCGCTCCAACCTGCTGGGCTCTTCGGGCAAAGGGCATGAGTACTTTCTCAAGCACCTGCTTGGCACTACCCATGGCGTGCAAGGCAAAGACCTGGGCGCGCAAGAAGCCAAACCGACCGAAGTGCAGTGGCATGACCAGGCCCCCGAAGGCAAGCTCGATCTGCTGGTGACGCTGGACTTTCGCATGAGCACCACCTGTCTGTACTCCGACATCGTGTTGCCCACGGCCACCTGGTACGAGAAGAACGACCTCAACACCAGCGACATGCACCCCTTCATCCACCCGCTGTCCACGGCGGTTGATCCGGCCTGGCAAAGCAAGTCCGACTGGGAAATCTACAAGGGCTTTGCCAAGGCCTACAGCCAGGTTTGCGTCGGGCACTTGGGCGTGGAGAAAGAAGTCATGCTCACGCCGCTGATGCACGATACCCCGGCCGAACTGGCGCAGCCGTTTGAGGTCAAGGACTGGAAGCGCGGCGAGGTGGACCTGATTCCGGGCAAGACCGCGCCGCAGATCACGGTGGTCGAGCGCGACTACCCCAACACCTACCAGCGCTTTACCGCGCTGGGGCCGCTGATGGACAAGATCGGCAACGGCGGCAAGGGCATTGGCTGGGACACCAAGACCGAAGTGGCGCAATTGCGCGAGCTCAACGGCCGCGTTCACACCGAAGGCGTGACCAAGGGCATGGCCAAAATCGAGTCCGACATTGACGCCTGCGAAGTGGTGCTGCAGCTCGCCCCCGAGACCAACGGCCACGTCGCGGTCAAGGCCTGGGCTGCGCTGTCCAAGATCACCGGGCGCGACCACACCCACCTGGCGCTGCACCGCGAAGACGAAAAAATCCGTTTTCGCGACATCCAGGCGCAGCCGCGCAAGATCATCTCCAGCCCCACCTGGTCGGGCCTGGAGAGCGAGAAGGTCAGCTACAACGCGGGCTATACCAATGTGCATGAGCTGATCCCATGGCGCACGCTCACCGGACGCCAGCACTTCTACCTGGACCACCCCTGGATGCTGGCCTTTGGCGAGGGGCTCACCAGCTACCGCCCGCCGGTGGACCTCAAGACGGTGGACGACATCATCGACCGCAAGCCCAATGGCAACAAGGAAATTTCGCTCAACTTCATCACGCCGCACCAGAAGTGGGGGATTCACTCCACCTACTCCGACAACCTGATGATGCTCACGCTCAACCGGGGCGGCCCGGTGATCTGGCTCAGTGAAACCGACGCCAAGGCAGCGGGCATTGTGGACAACGATTGGGTCGAGCTGTTCAACACCAACGGTGCCATTGCGGCGCGTGCGGTGGTGAGTCAACGCGTCAACCCGGGCATGGTGATGATGTACCACGCGCAAGAAAAAATCATCAACACCCCAGGCGCCGAAATCACCGGCACGCGTGGCGGCATCCACAACTCGGTCACGCGCATCAGCACCAAGCCGACGCACATGATTGGTGGCTACGCCCAGTTCAGCTACGGCTTCAACTACTACGGAACCATCGGCACCAACCGCGACGAGTTTGTGGTGGTGCGCAAGATGCGCAAGATCGACTGGCTCGACGGTGAAGACGCAGCCCCCACGATTCAAGCCTAAGCACCAGGAGAACCTCACATGAAAGTACGCGCACAAATCGGCATGGTGCTCAATCTGGACAAGTGCATTGGTTGCCACACCTGTTCGGTAACCTGCAAAAACGTCTGGACCAGTCGGCCCGGCATGGAATACGCCTGGTTCAACAACGTCGAGACCAAGCCCGGCATCGGCTACCCCAAGGACTGGGAGAACCAGGACAAGTGGAACGGCGGCTGGGTTCGCAAGGCCATTGGGTCGATCGAGCCGCGCCAGGGCGGCAAGTGGAAGCTGCTGATGCGCATCTTCTCCAACCCCAATATGCCGCAGATCGACGACTACTACGAGCCCTACACCTTCGACTACGACCACCTCCAGTCCGCGCCCGAAACCAAGGCCGCACCCACGGCACGTCCGCGCAGCCTGATCACGGGCAAGCGCATGCAGAAGATCGAGTGGGGCCCCAACTGGGAAGAAATTCTGGGCGGAGAATTCTCCAAGCGCAGCAAGGACGCCAACCTGGCCAACTTCGACCAAGTCCAGAAGGACATGGTCGGGCAGTTTGAAAACACCTTCATGATGTACCTGCCGCGCCTGTGCGAGCACTGCCTCAATCCGGCCTGCGTGGCATCATGCCCGTCGGGCTCGATCTACAAGCGCGAAGACGATGGCATTGTGCTGATCGACCAGGACAAGTGCCGCGGCTGGCGCATGTGCGTCTCGGGCTGTCCCTACAAGAAGATTTACTACAACTGGAAAAGCGGCAAGGCCGAGAAGTGCATCTTCTGCTACCCGCGCATCGAGGCCGGGCAGCCCACCGTGTGTTCCGAAACCTGCGTCGGGCGCATCCGCTACCTGGGCGTGGTGCTGTACGACGCCGACAAGATTGAAGCCGCCGCCAGCACCGAGAACGACCAGGACCTGTACCAGGCGCAGCTCGATATGTTCCTGGACCCGCACGACCCGGCAGTGATTGCCCAGGCGCGCCTGGACGGCATTCCCGAAGCCTGGCTGGAAGGCGCGCGCAACAGCCCGGTGTACAAGATGGCGATGGAGTGGAAAGTGGCACTGCCGCTGCACCCCGAGTACCGCACCCTGCCGATGGTCTGGTACGTGCCGCCGCTCTCGCCCATTACCTCGGCCGCCAACGCCGGCCACATTGGAGTCAACGGCGAGATTCCCGACATTGCCCAGATGCGCATCCCGGTGCAGTACCTGGCCAACCTGCTCACCGCAGGCGACACCGTGCCGGTGGTGCGTGCGCTCGAGCGCATGCTGGCAATGCGCGCCTACCAGCGCAGCAAGCACGTGGACCAGGTGGAAAACGTTGCCGTGCTGGAGCAAACGGGGTTGACCGCAGCGCAGGTGGAAGAGATGTACCAGACCATGGCGATTGCCAACTACGAAGACCGCTTCGTGATCCCGAGCACGCACCGCGAGTACGCCGAAAACGCGTTTGACCTGCGTGGCGGCTGCGGCTTCTCGTTTGGCAACGGCTGCTCCGACGGCCAGTCCGACGCCAGCCTGTTTGGCGGCACCAAGCCGCGCACCATTCCCATCAAGGCGATGGTTTGACCCCCGGGGAGACACCATGAAAAACAACGCTTATTCCCTGCGCGCTCTGGCGCTGCTGCTGGGCTACCCCGATCAGGACTTGCGCGCCCTGGTGCCGCAACTGCTCGAAGTGATCGACAGCGAAGCTGCAGTGGGCGTGGCACGCCGGCGCGAGCTGCATTCGCTGGCGGTTGAATTGCTCGGCCCCAACCCGATGGAGGTGGAGGCACGCTACGTCGAAACCTTTGACCGGGGGCGCGCGACTTCGCTGCACCTGTTTGAACACGTGCATGGCGACTCGCGCGAGCGCGGCCCGGCGATGGTGGACCTGGTGAAAACCTACGAGCAGGCCGGCTTGCTGCTCGCGCCCGAAGAGCTGCCCGACCACCTGTGCGTGGTGCTCGAATTTGCCTCCACCCAACCGCCGCGCCAGGCGCAGGAGTTCCTGGGCGAGATGGCCCACATCCTGCGTGCGATCTTCAGCGCGCTGCTGCAGCGCGGCAGTCCGTATGCAGCGCTTGTGGCAGCGGTGCTGGAACTCGCTGGACAGAAGGTGCAGGCCGTGCCGATCCAGGCGGATGAAGCGCTGGACGAAAGCTGGGCCGAGCCCGAAGTCTTTGGCGGCTGCAGTACCAAGGGCCAGGCCAAGCCCGGCGAGGCCCAACCGATCCACATCGTTCGCAACCACGCAACCACCCTGAAGGAGGCAGCATGAGCTACCTGGACCAACTTCTCTTTGGCTACTATCCCTACATCTGCCTCACGGTCTTTTTCCTGGGCAGCCTGATCCGCTTTGACCGCGACCAGTACACCTGGAAGAGCGACTCCTCGCAACTGCTGCGCGCCGGGCAACTGCGCTGGGGCAGCAATCTGTTCCACGTCGGGATTCTGTTCTTGCTTGGCGGCCACAGCATGGGGCTGCTCACGCCGCACTTTGTGTACGAGCACTTCGTCAGCGCGCCCGACAAGCAGCTCGGGGCGATGGTGTCGGGCGGCCTCTTTGGACTGCTGGGCTTTGCCGGTGTCACGATCCTGCTGCACCGGCGCTTGGGCGATGAGCGCCTCCGCATCAACTCCAAGCCCAGCGACATCCTGCTGCTGGTGTTGTTGTGGCTGCAGTTTGCGCTCGGGCTGGCCACCATTGGCGAGTCGGCGCACCACCTCGACGGCTCGCTCATGATGCGGCTGGGCGAATGGGCGCAGCACATCGTCACTTTCCGCGCCGGTGCGGCTGAATTTCTGGTGGGTGCGGGCTTTCTGTTCAAGGCCCACATGTTCCTGGGCATGACGCTGTTTCTGGTGTTTCCGTTTACCCGTCTGGTGCACGTCTGGAGCGGCTTTGGCACGCTGGGCTATCTGGTGCGGCCGTACCAGTTGGTGCGCAGCCGCCGATTGGGCCTGAGCGAGCGCACGCCCTTGAGCCAGCGCCAGAATTCCTGACGCCTCCATAAATCATGACTATTCAGATCGCCATTGCGAGCTTCGTGTTTCGGTCCCGAAACGGCAAATGGTCCATGAACCGCAGTTTCGTCACTGCGAGGAGCGAAGCGACGCGGCAGTCCATGTCTGCTGGTATTCCAGCATGGATCGCCACGGCCTTCGGCCTCGCGATGACGAGGAGACTTGGCCTCGCGATGAGGACCGCGTGTGTCGTGAATTCCGCAAAAACCAATAAGTAGGGCCACAGCATGCACTCCAACACTCCGTCCGATGGCGGCTGCGGCAGCAACCAGTGCCAGTGCGCTGCCGGTGCAGCCCTGGCCGAACCCGTTGCCAGCATCAACGGCATCGCCTTGCACGCCAGCGGCGAACAACCCGACGCGGCCACGCTGCACGAACTGGCCTACACCGAGCTGCTGCGTCAGCAGGCAGTGCGTGCGGGTCTGCTGCCACGCCACACCGGCTTGACCATGCCGCAGCTTACCGACGCGCAGCGCAGCGTGATTGAAACGATGGTCGAGCAGGCGGTGCACACGCCCGAGCCAACCGAAGAAGAATGCGCGCGCTACTTTGAGGCCAACCGTGAGAAGTATGTGGTCGGCCAGGCGCTGCACTTGCGCCACATCCTGTTTGCTGTGACCGAGGGCGTCAATGTGAACGCCTTGGCGGCCCATGCCGAGAAGGCGCTATTGGGTCTGCTGGGCAAGGACGCAGCGCCAGAGCACTTTGCCCAGCTTGCGGGTGAGTTGTCGAATTGCCCCAGCGCGCGCGATGGTGGCGATCTGGGCTGGGTGGGCCCCGACGACTGCGCCCCCGAGCTGGCCGCCGAGTTGTTTCACCAGTCCAGCGGGCTGTGGGGTCTGGGCGTTCATGCGCGCCTGGTGCACACGCGTTTTGGCTTGCACATCATTGAAGTGCTTGCGCGCCGCCCGGGTGAGCAAAAAACCTATGCCCAGGTGCGTGAGCGCATCGCCGCGCACCTGGGCCTGCAGTCGCAGGCCAAAGGCTTGCACCAGTACATGCGTTTGCTTGTGGGCAGTGCGCGGGTCGAAGGCGTGGAGTTGCACGGCGCTGATTCGCCCCTGGTGCAGTAAGCGCCGCGCTTGCGTGGCGTGCACGCAGCGCAATGCGCGGTTTTTTTGTTCGACAAAAAGGGGGAGTGCCATGGCGACTTTTATATTGAACCTGAGGTTTGCCCACAAGTTTCTCCTGCTCTCGATTCTGGGCGCGCTCATGCTGGCCGTGCCCACGGTGATTTTTGTACGTGGCAATCTGCAGAGCATCGCCACGGCCCAGCGCGAGGTGGCGGGTCTGGCACCGATTCAGGACCTGATGAAGCTCACCCAGTTGTCGCAGCAGCACCGGGGCATGTCGGCGGTGGTGCTGGCGGGTAACGAGGCGCAAGTGCCAGCGCGCGCGGCCAAGCAAGCCGATGTCAGCCAGGCACTCACCAAGGCGCAGGCTTCTGTCGCGGCACTGGGCGACATGCGGCTTGACGCCAGCATGGGCCAGGTGGCGGCCGACTGGAAGGCGCTCTCTGCTGCCGTGGCGGGCAAAGCGGTCAACGGCGGTGAGAGCTTTGCGCGCCATACCGCCTTGATTGCCGCGCAGTTGGCGCTGGCCGAAGACGTGGTCAACACCACCGGCATCAGCCTGGACCCCAACGCCGCAGGCTACTACTTGCAAGCCGCCGTCTTGCAGCACATGCCGCGTGTGACCGAGGGCCTGGGCCAAATCCGTGCGCGTGGTTCGGCCTTGCTGGTGCGCGGCAGCGCCTCGCCCGAAGACCGGCTGCGCATCGAAACCCTGGGCAACGCCATTCGCACCAGCATGGCATCGGCGCGCAAATACTTCGATCTTGCGGCGCTGGCCAACCCCGCGCTCAAGACCACGCTTGGCAGCGCACTGTCCAACGCGGTCAGCGCCACCGACACCGGCCTGCGTCTGGCGGACGAAAAGGTGGTGCGTGCCGAAGAGCTGAGCCACCCTTCGGCCGACTACTTTGCGGCCATGACCCAGACCATCGACGTCCAGTTTGTCTTGATCAACGCCGCCTTTGACGCGTTGCGCAGTCAACTGCAGCAGACTGCGGCCCAGGCGCAGCGCGAGTTGGCCACCGGTGCCGGGGTGGTGGCGGTGCTTTTGGCGCTGGTGGTGTGGATCATGGTGCTTGTTACCCGCACCACGACCGTGTCGCTGCGCCAGGCACTGGAGGTGGCGCGCTCCGTGGCCGAGGGCGACCTCACCGCCAAGGCGCAAACGCGCGCCAGCGATGAGATCGGGCATTTGCTGGCATCACTCGACACCATGCGGGGGAGTCTGATCCAGGTGGTCTTCAGTGTGCGCGCGGGCTCAGAATCGGTGGCCAATGCCAGCGCCGAAATTGCCCAGGGCAACAACGATATGTCGGCGCGTACCGAGAGCCAGGCCAGCGCGCTGGAGCAGACCGCAGCCTCGATGGAAGAGCTCAGTGGCACCGTGAGCCAAAACGCCGACAGCGCGCGCCAGGCCAACCAACTCGCCATGAACGCCTCGACCGTGGCCATCCAGGGCGGCGACGTGGTCGGTCAGGTGGTGCAGACCATGAAGGGCATCAACGACTCATCGCGCAAGATTGCCGACATCATCAGCGTGATCGACGGCATTGCGTTCCAGACCAATATCCTGGCGCTCAACGCCGCAGTAGAGGCAGCGCGCGCGGGCGAGCAGGGGCGCGGCTTTGCCGTGGTGGCCACCGAAGTGCGCTCGCTGGCCGGGCGCAGCGCAGAGGCCGCCAAGGAGATTAAACTGCTGATCAACGCCAGCGTCGAGCGCGTCGCGCAGGGCACCGCTTTGGTGGACCAGGCTGGTGCCACCATGACCGAGGTGGTCGAGTCCATCCGTCGCGTGACAGCCATCATGGGCGAAATCAGCAGCGCCAGCGCCGAGCAAGCCATGGGCGTGGCCCAGGTGGGCGAGGCAGTCTCGCAAATGGACCAGGTCACGCAGCAAAACGCCGCCCTGGTCGAAGAGATGGCTGCTGCTGCCAGTGCACTCAAGAACCAGGCCAACGAATTGGTGCAGGCGGTGAGCGTGTTCAAGATCGACGCGCCCGCCGCAAGCCATGACCCATACCAGACGGACATGAAGCGCTTGCGTTAGCCAGCCGTAAAAACCCTTGGTCTGTGTGGGATTTCAAACATTTCCCACGTTTTAGGCCTTCCTGCCTTGTGCCGTATGTGCAGGCAGCTATGGATAGCATAGCGAGCGCCTGCTCACTCGCACTTTTAAGGCGCCTTCCATCCCCGAACACTCAGCAAAAATTTGTTCCCGCGCAAGGGAGGTGGTGTTTTTCACAGTAGCATCATGGCTTGGTCAGAAACCACAGAAATTTCCACCACCGGGCACCTTCTGTCCGGCCGCTCCAATCGAAGAAACGACGCACATGAAACGAGACAAACTAGGCTCACTCCCTGCCCTCATTCCCATCCAGCCCATCAGCCACGATGTGCTCCAGGAAAAATACCTCAAGCCCGGCGAAACCGGCATTGACGACCTCTACCGGCGCGTAGCGCAGTCGCTGGCATTGGCCGAAGCCGAACCCGACCGCGCCAAGTACGAAGCCATCTTCCTGGAGAACCTGCACGCTGGTGCCATTGGTGCCGGGCGCATCATGAGTGCGGCGGGCACCTCGATCCAGGCCACGCTAATCAACTGCTTTGTGCAGCCCGTGGGCGACTGCATCCAGGGGGTTGACGCCGACGGTTATCCCGGCATTTACGAAGCGCTGCGCGAAGCGGCCGAAACCATGCGCCGTGGTGGCGGCGTGGGCTACGACTTTTCGCGCATCCGCCCGCGGGGTGCCGAAGTCAAGGCCACGGCCTCAATGGCCTCGGGCCCATGCAGCTACATCAATGTGTTTGACCAGTCGTGCTCTACCGTTGAGAGCGCGGGCGCGCGCCGTGGCGCGCAGATGGGCGTGCTGCGCATCGACCATCCCGATGTACTGGAGTTCATCACCGCCAAGCGCACGCCCGGACGCTGGAACAACTTCAATGTGTCGGTCGGCGTGTCCGATACCTTCATGCAGGCACTCGACGCCGACCTGCCCTGGGAACTGGTGCACCGCGCCAAGCCCGGTGCAACGCTGATGGCGCAAGGCGCGCACCAGCGCGCCGACGGCATGTGGGTGTACAAGACGCTGCAAGCCAGCGCCTTGTGGGACACCGTGATGCGCTCGACCTACGATTTCGCCGAACCCGGCATCCTGTTCCTCGACCAGATGAACCGGGACAACAACCTGCATTACTGCGAGTCGATTGAAGCCACCAACCCGTGCGTGACGGCTGATACCTGGGTCATGACCAGCGAGGGCGCTGCCCAGGTGGGTGATCTGGTGGGCAAGCCCTTTGTCGCGGTGGTTGATGGCCGCGCCTACCCGGTGGAAAGTCAAGGATTTTTCTCTACCGGACACAAGCCGGTGCTGGCGTTGCAAACGCGCGAAGGCTTTGGCCTGCGCCTGACCGCCGACCACCGCGTGCGCCGTGTCTGCAGCAAGACGCGCTACGTCATGCAGACCGAATGGGTTGCCGCCGCTGATCTCAAGGCTGGCGACGAAGTGCTGCTGCAAAACCACCGCAACCTGGGCGGCTGGGAAGGCGTTGGCAGCGAGGCCGAAGGCTATCTGCTGGGCCTGCTGGTGGGCGACGGCACGCTCAAGGTCGACAAGGCCGTGATCTCGGTTTGGGCGGCGGAGTTCAAGGATGTCTCCAACGGCGCAACCATACAGGCGCGCTCGGGTGTTGCAGGCGTGATCGAAGCGGCCGAAGCGGCTGCCGCCACACTGCCGCACCGCGCAGACTTTGCCGGTTTCCAGCGCCCGATAGCCGGGCGCGGAGAGCGGCGTATGGCCTCGGGTGCCTTGCGCGACCTGGCGTTGTCGATGGGCATGGAGCCCGGCCACAAGACGCTCACGCCCGCCATGGAGCGCGGCTCTTCCACGTTTGTAGCGGGCTTGCTGCGCGGACTGTTTGACAGCGACGGCTCGGTGCAGGGCACGCAGGACAAAGGCGTCAGCATCCGTCTGTCGCAAAGTGACGAGGCGCTCTTGCGCAGCGCGCAACGCATGCTGCTGCGCCACGGCGTGGCGAGCACGCTCTACCGCAACCGGCGTGGCGCGTCGGTGGCTTGCCTGCCCGATGGCAAGGGCGGCCAGCGCGACTACAACACGCAAGCGCAACACGAACTGGTGATCAGCGGCGACAACCTGCAGGTGTTTGCCCAGCGCATCGGCTTTTCCGACAGCGACAAGGCCGCGCGTCTGGACGCCGCACTGGCGGGCTTTGTGCGCGGCCTCAACCGCGAGCGCTTTACCGCTACCGTGGAGTCGATCGAGCCGCAAGGCGTTGAAGAAGTGTTTGACGTCACCGTGTCGGACGTGCACGCCTTTGATGCCAACGGCCTGCACGCCCACAACTGTGGCGAACAGCCGCTGCCGCCCTATGGCTGCTGCGACCTCGGGCCCATCATCCTGCCGCGCTTTGTGCGCAATCCGTTTGGCTTTGCGGGTGCTGCAACATTTGACTTTGAAGCCTTCGAGAAATCGGTGGCGATCCAGGTGCGCGCGCTTGACAACGTGCTGGACGTGACCTTCTGGCCGCTGCAGCAGCAGCGCGACGAGGCCGCCGCCAAGCGCCGCATTGGCGTGGGCTTTACCGGCATGGGCAATGTGCTGGCGATGCTGTGCCTGCGCTATGACGCCGCTCCCGGGCGCGAGATGGCCGCGCGCATTGCCACCAGCATGCGCAATGCCGCCTACGCCGCCTCGGTGGAACTGGCGCGCGAAAAAGGCGCGTTCCCCAAATTCGACGCCGAAGGCTACCTCGCGCCCGGCACCTTTGCCAGCCGCTTGCCCGCCGAACTGCAGCAGTCCATCCGCACCCACGGCATCCGTAACAGCCACCTGCTGTCGATTGCGCCCACCGGCACCGTCAGCCTGGCGTTTGCCGACAACGCGTCCAACGGCATCGAGCCGGCGTTCTCGTGGATGTACCGGCGCAAGAAGCGCGAGTCCGACGGCAGCACCTCCGAGTACGCGGTGGAAGACCACGCCTGGCGCATGTACCGCGAGTTGGGTGGCAACGTGGACAAGTTGCCCGAGTATTTTGTCTCGGCCCTGGAGATGGCTGCGACCGACCACATTGCGATGATGGAGTCGGTGCAGCCGCTGGTGGATACTGCCATTTCCAAGACGGTCAACGTGCCGGCCGACTACCCCTACGACGATTTCAAGGGCCTGTACCAGCAAGCCTGGCGCGCGCGCCTCAAGGGGTTGGCAACCTACCGGCCCAACGCCATTTTGGGATCGGTGCTTGACGCCAGCCCGGCCAAGGTCGAGCCCGCACCACCACCGCCACCCGCACCCGCTCCGGTAATCGACCCGATGCGCACCGTGATCGAGCGCCGTCCCCCAGGCGCGCTTTCGGCGGTGGCTGAGAAGGTGGACTACTGGACCCAGGAAGGGCACAAGACGCTGTACCTGCTGGTGTCGTTCCTGCCGGTGCCTGCGGCCAATGGCGTGGGCACGGTCGAGCGCGCCATCGAGTTCTTCATGCCCGTGGGCCAAAGCGGTGAGTCGCAGCAGTGGATCACGTCGAGCATGCGGCTGCTGTCGCTGGCCGCGCGTGGCGGCTTCCTGGAGCGCGCGCTCAGCGATATGCGCAAGGTGGCCTGGGACCGTGGCCCGGTACGGCTGGGCACGCACCAGAAGGAAGACGGCACGCTGGTGCCGATGTGGCACGACTCCGAAGTGGCAGCCGTGGCCTACGCCATCCAGAACATCCAGGCGCGGCGCATCAGCGCCACCGCCCACGATTTCAACCGCCGCGCTACCGATCGCCTATCGCAAGCCGACGAAGACGACGAGGCCTACGAGTCCGACGCCCTGCTGCCGCAGCAGGAGAGCGATCTGGCCGCCGCGCCGCTGCCAGTGATGGCCGGCAAGAAGTGTGGTGAGTGTGGCGCGCACGCGGTCATCCGCAAGGACGGCTGCGACTACTGCACCCAGTGCGGACATGTGGGCTCGTGCGGCTGATGCCTGATCAGCCCCGGTCGGCGCGCAGGTGAGTTCCAGCAACGAACAGGCCGTTCTCGCTGCCGCGCTGATGCAGGCGCGCCAGACCATCCTGCCCAAGCGTTTGTTCGCACCCGGCCCCGACCCGGAGCAGTTGGAACTGCTGCTGAACGCTGCCGCCAGCGCGCCTGACCACAATCAGATCCTGCCCTGGCGTTTTATCGTCGTGCCGCAAACTGCGCGCAGCCATTTGGCTGAGGTGTTTGCGGCGGCGCTGCTGGAACGCGACGCGCAAGCCAGCGCAGAGCAAGTGGTACAGGCGCGCGAGAAAGCCTACCGCGCGCCGCTGTTGTTGCTGGCCGTGGCGGACGGCGCACGCGGCGATCCCGAAATCGATCTGTACGAGCGCATTCTCTCGGCCGGTTGCGCGCTGCAAAACATGTTGCTCATGGCCACCGCGCTGGGCCTTGGTTCGGCGCTCACCAGTGGCAAGGCGCTCAAGTCGCAGCACTTGCGCACATTCTTTGGCCTGGGTGCGCACGAGCACGCGCTGTGCTTTGTCAGCGTGGGCACGGTGCAAAGAGGCAAGGCCGCGCGCCTGCGGCCCACGGCGCAGCAGTACGTCAGCACCCTGGACGTGAGCGCCAGCGACGCGCCGCAAACGCGCTAAGCCGCCGATGAGCACGCGCATCGATCTGCCCGGACACCGCAGCCCCGCCGTGGGCCTGGAGTCTCCGTTTGAAATGCTGGTGGCCTGCCATGAGCGGGTGCAACGCAGCCTCGACCTGCTGCGCCGCCTGCAGCAGCACCTGCGCGACAAGGGCCACGACGAAGATGCCGCGCAGGCCGCGCGCGACGTGATGCGCTACTTTGACCTGGCCGCGCCGCTGCACCATCAAGACGAAGAGTTGCATATATTTCCGCCCCTGCTGGCCGCAGCCGCGCCCGACGTGCGCGCCGTGGTGCGCAGGCTGATGCAGGACCACGTGGCGATGGAAGCCGCCTGGACGCAAGCGCGCGCGGTGCTGGCGGGCATTGCCGAGCCAGGTACTGCAGGTGCTGCGCTGACCGCCGCGCAGACCGACGCACTGGTGCGCTTTGCCGCCCTGTACCAGCAGCACATTGCCGATGAAGAGGGCCTGGTCTATCCGGCCGCGCAAAGCCTGCTCACGCCTGACGATGTGCGCGCCATGAGCCTGGACATGGCGCAGCGTCGGGGTGCGGCGTGAACCCGGACGCAGCCAAACTGTGGTCTGCGCCCCAGTGGGCGTTCTCCATTTTGCTGGCCTTGCTGGGCATGCTCGGGCCGTTTTCGATTGACACCTATTTGCCGGCCTTTGCCGACATTGCCAAGTCACTCGGGGCCACGCCGGTGCAGATGCAGCAGACGCTGTCGGCCTACCTGTTCGGCTTTGCCTTCATGAGCCTGTTCCATGGTGCCATTTCCGACAGCTTTGGGCGCAAGCCTGTGGTGCTGGCAGGCCTGGCGGTGTTTACGCTGGCAAGCATTGGCTGCGCAATGTCGCAAAGCATCGGGCAACTGATTTTCTTTCGCGGCGTGCAGGGCTTGTCCACCGGCGCGGGCATTGTGGTTTCGCGCGCCGTGATCCGCGACATGTTCCCGCCCTCGCAGGCACAGCGCGTGATGAGCCAGGTCACGCTTTTCTTTGGCGTGGCCCCGGCAATCGCGCCCATGGTGGGCGGCTGGATGCTGGTGCACGTGAGCTGGCACGGCATCTTCTGGTTTCTGACCGGCGTGGGCGTGGTTTTGGGGGTGGCCATCTACCGCCTGCTGCCCGAGACGCTGCACGTTTCGCAACGCCAGCACTTCCACCCCAGGCCCCTGCTGGCAGGCTACTGGAAGCTGGCGTCGGACCCGCGCTTTGTTCTGCTGGCGCTGGCCAGCGGCGTGCCGTTCAACGGCATGTTTCTGTACATCCTGAGCGCGCCGGTGTTTCTGGGCGAGCATCTGCATCTGCAGCCGCAACAGTTTTTCTGGTGCTTTGTGATGACCATTGGCGGCATCATGGGCGGTGCCGCAGTCAGCGGGCGCGTGGCGGGCAAGATGCCGCCCAAGCGCCAGATTCGCGCCGGTTTCATCATCATGCTGCTCATCGGTGTGGCCAATCTGCTGGCCAATGTGCTGTTTACCGCGCATGTCAGTTGGGCGCTGATTCCGCTGGCGATATTCTCGTTTGGCTGGGCCATCATGGTGCCGGTGGTAACGCTGCTGGTGCTGGACCTGCACCCCGAGCGCCGTGGCATGGCCTCAAGCCTGCAGATGTTTGTCGGCTCCACCGCCAATGGCATCGTCGCAGGCGTGATCTCGCCGCTGGTGATGCACTCCACCGTGGCCCTGGCCGCCGCGTCACTGGCGATGATGGGCGTGGGCCTGCTGTCGTGGATCTACATCCGCCACCGCTGGCCGGTCATCGGCAACGTCATCGTGCATGGGTGAGGTGGGTAACCACCCGCAAGGGCTTCGGGATATACTGGTGATTCATACAGTTATCCATCGCAAGCCTTGCCGTGTCTATCTCTGCGCCATTGCACTCTCTGGTCGGCGTTTCTGCCGGGGTTTGGCGCGCGCACGCGTTGGCGGCGCCGCTGGCGCGGGTGGTGGCTACCGGTGACGCGGCGCTGGATGCGCAGTTGCCTGGCGGGGGCTGGCCGGTTGGCGCGCTGACCGAGGTGCTGCAGGCACCGGGGGTGCATGGCGAGTGGCGCTTGCTGCTGTCGGCGCTGGCGCGTTGTGGGTCGGCGGCGGTGGTGCTGGTGGGTGCGCCGCATACGCCGTTTGGTCCGGCCCTGGCCGTGCACGGTCTGGCACCGCAGCGCTTGCTGTGGGTGACCAGCGCGCAGCCCGCGCAGCGCCTGTGGGTGACCGAGCAGGCCTTGCGCTGCGTCGGGGTGGACGCGGTGCTGGCCTGGCTGCCGCAGGCCCGATCCGACCAACTCCGGCGCTTGCAGATGGTGGCAGGCGAGTTCTCGCGGCTACTGTTTGTGATGCGCGCCGGGTCGGCGCAGCAGGAGTCGTCGCCAGCGGTATTGCGCTTGCTGCTGCAGCCGCAGGACGTGGCCCCGCCCGACGCTGCCTGCGCGCACAGCGACGGCTTGCAGGTGCACTTTCTCAAGCGCCGTGGGCCACCGCTGGAGCAGCCGGTGTGCTTGGCGGCGTGGTCTCCGCCCCAGGTGGTTCTGGAGGCGGCGGCGCGCTGCGGGCAGGCGGGCGCAGCACCAGCGGCCTTTGCGGAGGGCGGCAATGCACTGGATCGCACTGCAGAGCGCGCCTGAGGCACCTGGCGCTGCGCCACCCTTGCTGCCGGACGCGGCAACGGCATTGGGCTGGTGGGCCTTGCAGTTCACGCCACTGGTGGCGCAGGTGGAGGCGGCGCTGGTGCTGGAGGTGAGCGCCAGCGAGCGCCTGTTTGGTGGCCGCGCCGCCCTGGCGGCACGCCTGGGCACGCAAGACAACCCGGTTGGCCCGCTGGAATATGCGCACGGTGCCACCTCGCTGTTGGCACTGGGGCGGCTCTGGAGTCACGCACCGCACAGCCCGCGCGACCAGTTGCCGTTGCACGCGCTGGCAGCGGCACGCCCGCACCTGGGGCTGCTGGCGCGGCTGGGCTGCCAGACCTGGGGCCAGTTGCGCGTCTTGCCGCGCGGCGGTGTGGCACGGCGGTGTGGCGTGGCGCTGGTCGATGCGCTCGACCGTGCCTACGGAGCGCGCCCCGAGGCCTACCCCTGGCTGCAACTGCCCGAAGTGTTTGATGTGACGCTGGAACTCGCCACCAGCGTCGAGTCGGCCCCGGCGCTGCTGTTTGCTGCGCGGCGGCTGCTCGCGCAGTTGCAGCTCTGGCTACAGGCACGCCAGCGCGGGGTGCTGGTGCTGGAGCTGCGTTGGGAGCTCGACCCACGGCGCTCCAACGCGCAGCACGTGGACGCCCACCACCAAGGTGGCGCGCATGGGCAGTTGCGGCTGCAAACGGCCGAGCCCGCGCAGGAGATGCAGCACGTGCAGCGCCTGCTGGCCGAGCAGTTGGCGCGGGTGACGCTGCCCGCGCCGGTGATCGGGTTGCGCCTGCGCACGCTGCAGACGCAAGCGCTGGCCGGAGAAAGCCGCAGCCTGCTGTGGGACGAGGTGCGCGCGGGCGACAGTCTGCAGCAGTTGCTCGAACGCCTGGTCGCGCGCCTGGGCCCGCAGCAGGTGTTGCGGCCCACGCTCGCCGCCGACCACCGCCCCGAGCGCATGCAGCAGTGGCGTGCGGCGCTCGCCGATGCTATTCATTCAGGTGCATCAGGCGCGGCACCAGCGGGCGTTGCCGCTGCACAAATCGGCGCACCCGTGCTGGATGCCGGGTGCTACCCGTGCTGGTTGGTGGAGCCACCCGAGGCACTGGTGCTGCGTGCAGGTGTGCCGCACTACCACGGGCCGCTGCAACTGCTGGCCGGGCCGCAGCGGCTGGAGGCGGGCTGGCTCGACACCGATGCGGGCAGCGCGCTGCGCGACTACTTTGTGGCGCGCAGCCCGGTGGCAGGGCGGGTCTGGATCTACCGCGAGCGACTGCACAGCGCCACCACCGCCCGCGCGCGCTGGTACCTGCACGGCCTGTTTGCTTGAGTCTTACCTCGGCTTGCGGTGAATTTCGATGGTGGAGTGGACGATCTCTTCGTGCTGGGCTAGCCACTGGCGCACCTGTTGCGCGCTCAGGTCGGGGTTGGCGGTCACGAGGGTCAGGGCGCAGGCGTACGCCTGTTTGCCCACGCGCCAGACGTGCAGGTCGGTCAGGTCGGTGGGCGCATCGACTGTGGCGCTGCGCACTACGTCGCGGATTTCTTCCACCACCGGGTGGTCCATCTCGCGGTCGAGCAGCACCGCACCGGTCTGGCGGATCAGGTTCCTGGACCACAGCGCCACCAACACCGCACCCACTATGCCCATCACCGGGTCGAGCCACGACCAGCCGTACATCCAGCCGCCCACCAGCGCCACAATCGCCAGCACCGAGGTAGCCGCGTCCGCAATCACGTGCACATAGGCCGCGCGCAGATTGAGGTCGTGGTGCTGCGCATGACCATGTTCGTGGCCCTGATCGCGTTCTTGCGCATGATCGTGATGGTGGTCATGTCCATGCGCGTGATCGTGCGCGTGGTGGTCGTGCCCATGCCCGTGCCCGTGGTCGTGCGCTTGACCCAGAATCAGCGCGCACACCAGGTTGACCGCCAGCCCGAGCACGGCGATGACAATCGCTTCCTGGTAGTGGATTGCCTGCGGTGCAAACAGCCGTTCGACCGAGCCCGCCACCATCAGCGCTGCCACCCCCAGCAAAAAGATGGCGCTGGCAAAGCCGGCCAGAATTTCCATCTTCCAGGTGCCAAAGGCAAAGCGCGGATCGCTGGCATAGCGCCGCGCCGCTGCGTAGGCAAAGGCGCTCAACCCAATGGCTACGGCGTGCGAACTCATGTGCCAGCCATCGGCCAGCAAGGCCATGGAGTTGAACCACCAGCCGGCCACGATTTCCACCACCATGGTCAACGCCGTGATCCACATCACCAGCCGCGTGCCACGTTCGGCGGCGTGGCTGCCGTGGTCAAACACGTGGTCGTGAATCCAGTGTTGCAGCGGTTCTTCAGCCATCGTTAAAAGCCCAGGTTTTTACCCACACCGGCCAGCGTGGCCAGGCCGAGCAGCGCAAAAATGCCCGCTGCAATGCTGTGCACCAGTTTCATGGGGATGCGCGCGGCAAAGCGCTCGCCAACAAACACCGCTGGCACATCGGCAATCAGCATGCCCAGCGTGGTGCCCGCCACCACCAGCCAGGGGTTGGAAAACTTGGCCGCCATGGCAACCGTGGCGATCTGCGTCTTGTCGCCCATCTCGGCCAGAAAGAAGGTGATCAGGGTTGCGCCAAATACGCCCAACTGGCCAGCAATGCGGGTCTCTTCTTCTTCAATCTTGTCGGGGATCATGGTCCACACCGCCATTGCGATGAACGACAGGCCCAGCACCCAGCGCAGCACTTCGGGCGTGAGCGTGGTGGTGATCCACGACCCCAAGGCACCGGCCAGGCCGTGGTTGAAGAGCGTTGCCACCAGGATGCCGGCAATGATGGGCGCGGGCTTCTTGAACCGTGCCGCCAGAATGAAGGCCAGCAGTTGGGTCTTGTCGCCGATTTCGGCAAGGGCCACCACGCCGGTGGAGATGAAGAGCGTTTCCATGAAATAGGTCGAACCCGACCGGGAGCAAAAGCGCCGAGCTTACCCTATGCCGTGTTGCGCAGCGCCGCAGGCAGCAGCGCCGAGCGCGCCAGGCGCTTGAGCCCTTCGAGCAGCAGCGTCGTGCCCAGCCCCACCGCTACGGCCAGGGCCACCAGCGGCAGCGACAGGGCCTCAAAGTGGAACAGCGTGCGCAGCATTGGCACGTAAAGCGCCGCCAGCAGCAAGGCCAGCGTGGCTGCAAAGATGCGCTGCAGCGCCGGGTTGGGGCGCAGCAGCGCGCGCGCTGACGATGCGGCAAACGAGCGGTTCACCACAATCAGCCCGAAGTTGGCCAGCACCAGCGCGGCAAAGGTGGTGGCGCGCGCCTGCTCAGGGCTGATGCCTTGCGCCAGCAACGCCACAAACAGACTGGCGCTGCACAGCAAAATGGCCACGCCCTGCAGCAGGCTCCAGCCCATCAGGCTGCTGGAAAACAGCGGCGCCTGCGGGTCGCGCGGCGGGCGCAGCATCACGTCGGACTCTTCCACTTCGGCTTCAAACACAAACGAGCTCACCGGGTCTATCACCAGCTCCAGAAACGCAATGTGCACCGGCATGAAGACCACCGGCAGGCCCACCAGCAGCGGCAAAAGCGACAGCCCGGCAATGGGCACATGCACCGCCAGCACAAAGGCCATGGCCTTGCGCAGGTTGTCGTAGATGCGCCGCCCCAGCCGGATGGCGTGCACGATCGAGCTGAAGTCGTCGTCCAGCAGCACCAGGGCGCTGGCTTCGCGCGCCACGTGCGTGCCGCGCTGGCCCATGGCGATGCCGATGTGCGCAGCCTTGAGCGAGGGCGCGTCGTTGACGCCGTCGCCGGTCATGGCCACCACTTCGCCGCGCGCCTTGAGCGCGTTGACGATGCGCAGCTTTTGCTCGGGCAGCACGCGCGCATACACCGTGGTCTGGCCGACGCGCTCGCGCAGTTGCGTGTCACTCAGTTCGGCCATCTCGCTGCCGCTGAGCAATCCGCCCTGGGTGTCCAGGCCCGCTTGCGCGGCGATGGCCTGCGCGGTGCTGCCAAAGTCGCCGGTGATCATCACCACCTTGATGCCTGCGGCGCGGCATTCGCTGATGGCCTGCGCCACCAGCGGGCGCAGCGGATCGGCCAGCGCCACCAGGCCCATGAATTCAAAGGCAAAGTCGTGCTGGTTTTGCGGCCAGGCGTGGGTCTCGAAGCTGGCGCGCGCCACTCCCAGCACGCGCAGACCGCGCGCCGCCATGGCCTGTGCGGTGTGCAGTACCTCGCGCTGCTGCTCTGCGTCCAGGTGGCACAGGTCCACCACCGCCTCGGGCGCGCCCTTGACCGCCACCGCGTGGCTGTCCTGGCCCGGCACTTCCCACACGTGCGACATGGCCAGCATGGCCGTGCTCAGGCTGTACTCGTGAATCAGCTCCCAGCCGGGGTGCTCGCCGCGCGTGGGCAGGTGCGCGCGTGCCTGGGTGTGGATGGCTTTTTCCATCGGGTCCACGGCGTCAATCTCGCTGGCCAGCACGGCGCTGTCGAGCAGGGCATGAAACTGCGCACCCGGCGCTGCCCCATCGGCCTGCCACAACTCCATGCCGTGCACGGTGCGAATGGCAATCTCGGCCACGCGCATGCGGTTTTGGGTGAGCGTGCCGGTCTTGTCGGTGCACAGCACCGTGGCCGAGCCCAGCGTTTCGATCGTGGCCGAGCGCCGTGTGAGCACCTGCTGGCGCGACATGCGCCAGGCCCCCATGGTCATGAACACGGTGAGAATCAGCACAAACTCCTGCGGCAGCATCGACATCGCCAGCGTGATGCCCGCAAGCACGCCGCCAAGCCAGTCGTGGCGCAGGGAACCGTAGAGCACCACCACCACGACACTTAGCACCAACCCGATCACCGAGAACACGCGCACCAGGCGGCGCGTTTCCAGGTGCAGCGGCGTGGCCGGGGTGCCCACTTCGTCCAGCGTCTTGCCAATGCGCCCGATTTCGCTGCGCGCGCCCGTGGCCAGCACGCGCGCCAGCCCCTGGCCGCCTACCACCACGGTGCCGGCATACACAAAGGGCAGGTCGTCGCCACCGGGGCGCGCTGCGGGCACGTCGCCAGCGCAGGCCGTCTTGCGCACCGGCACCGCCTCGCCGGTGAGCAGCGACTCGTCGGTGTGCAGGTCGTGCGCCTGCAGCAGTTGGGCGTCGGCGGCGATGCGTTCGCCCTCAGAGAGTAGCAGCAGGTCGCCCACCACCACGTCGCTACCGGCAATGTCGTGCGGCTGCCCGTCGCGTACCACTGTGGCGCGTGGGCTGGTGAGTTCGCGCAGCGCTTCGAGCACGCGCTCGGTGCGCCGCTCCTGCACCAGGGTGATGCCCATGATCATCAGCACAAAGGCCAACAGCATCAGCGCTTCGCCGGTGTCGCCCAGCACCAGGTACACCACGGCGGCGGCCACCAGCAACTGGAACATGGGCTCTTGCACGATCTCGCGCGCGATGTGCAGCCAGCCGCGCGTCTGGGCCTGGGGCAGGGCGTTGGGGCCGTCTGCGCGCAGCCGCTCGGCCGCTTGCGCGCTGGTCAGCGGTTGGTAGCTGGAGTAGTCGCCGGGGTCGGGCATGCGTTCATTATCAGTCTTCGAAATACCAATAGCCAGCGTTTACCCACTGCGTGAGGGCTGCAACAAAGTCGGCGTTCTTGAGCGCGCCGCGCAGCAGGGTGGATGTGAGGCGGTCGTGGTCGCACAGCGCGCGCACGGCCGCGCGTGCGGCTGCACCAAAGGCGTAGCGCTCGCCGTCGATGTAGCACACACCCTTGGCGGCAGTTTCGTCCACATAAAAGCAGCGCAGGCCACCGGTGCGCACCAGCGGCTGCTGTTGCAGTTCGGCCAGCACGTCGGCGGCGTCCATCGGGTCGTCAAGCGCCTGCAGGTCCAGCCCGCACTTGGTCTTGGATAAAAAGCTGCCGGCAAAGTCGGCCACCAGCGTGGTGTCGTCCAGCAGCGTCTGCAACTGCGCGCGGATGCGGCCAAAGTCGGCGGCGTTGATCTGGCCCTGCTGCTGGTGGATCGGGCGTTGCGGGTCGGTTAGCAGGGTGCTGCCCAGGTCTTTGTCGATCACGTAATCGGCCAGGCCGCTGAGCATGTCGCAGGCCGACTTGGCGCGAAATCCGACCGAAAAACTCATCGAGGTTTCGAGTGACACGCCATCGTGCGGAAAGCCCGGCGGGATGTAGAGGATGTCGCCGCTTTCAAGCTCCACGTCGATGATGGCTTCGAACGGTTCGGTGTGCAGCAGCGCGGCGTGGGCGGCAAACTGGCGGTGGTTGCCACGGTCGCCCACGCGCCAGTTGCGCCGCCCCGAGCCCTGGCAGATGAACACGTCGTAGAGGTCGATGTGCGGGCCCACGCCGCCGCCGGGTGTGGAGTAGCTGATCATCACGTCGTCCAGACGCCACTTGGGGATGAAGGCAAACGGCCCCACCAACGCGGCCACTTCGGGCGACCAGTGGTTGACCGCCTGCACGATCAGCGACCAGCCCTTCTTGCCCAGGTGGTCGTACGACTCAAACGGCCCGGTCTCGGCCTGCCACTTGCCGCGCTTCTTGTACACCAGACGCGAATCGATTTGCTCCTCGCACGCCAGTCCGGCCAGTTCTTCGGGGCTGATCGGGTCCGCAAATTTCTTGAACCCCTGGCGGATCACCACCGGCTTTTGCTGCCAGTAGTGCTGCATGAAGTGTTCCAGGCTGAAGTCGGTAAGTGTGAGTTTGGGCATTGGGTGCCGCGCTGCGCGCGTTGGGGGCTAAAGCCCCGATGGTAGTCCACGCCGGGCAAACGTCGATTGGAGTTTTTGGCGTTGGGAGTCGTGCGTTAACTACAATGGGCACGAACCTTGGTCGTGCCTAACGGATGCACTGTCTTGGGTACACTCAGACCAGTCTTCTGTAGGCCGGACCCCAACAGCGTTATATGCAGTAACTCGAGGAAGTCATGACGCAAAGATTTGAATGGGATGAGTCGAAGGCCGCCATCAACTTGGGCAAGCACGGTGTTTCTTTTGAGGATGCTGCATCGGTGTTCAGCGACCAGCTTGCGTTAACATTTCCTGATCCAGACCATTCGATTGGTGAGGCGCGTATGCTGACTTTTGGCTGCTCAAGTACCGCGCGTCTGCTGGCAGTCATTCACGTAGAACGCGGTCGAGCCATCAGAATCATTAGTGCCCGCAAAGCAACCCGCCACGAAAGAGGTATTTATGAACAAAGCTAAAGACGAAATGAGAGCAGAGTATCGCCTCGAAGATTTAGGCAAGGGCGTGCGTGGCAAATATTTTGCGCGTGTGTCGAAAGGAAGCAACCTCGTATTGCTGGATGACAAGGTTGCCAAGGCATTCCCAACGGGCGCGGCTGTGAACGAAGCGCTATTGAGTCTGCTGTCATTTACCGAGCAAACGGCTCGCATCACGGGTCGCACAAAGAGAACAACCTTGAAGCGGGTCGCTGGTTAGCTCCAACGCGTATCCGTCTGAATCAAGGTCGCGGCTTGAGCGTCCGGTCAAGCCCGCGCTGCAAGCATCGCGATTCACCGCTCCGTCAATTCGCCGTGCAATGCCGAGCCGGTGTGACTACACTGGGTCAAGGAGGAAATGCCATGATCAAACTGTACCAGTTTGCGCCTGCGCTGGGTTTGCCCAACGCCAGTCCGTTTTGCATGAAGATTGAAACCTATCTGCGCATGGCGCAGTTGCCGTACGAAACTCCCACGTTCAGCATGCGCCGACTCGGGGGCGCGCCCAAGGGCAAGATGCCCTACATCGAAGACGGCGCGCGCGTGGTGGCCGATTCGAGCTTCATCATCGATTACCTCAAGACCACCTACGGCGACCCGCTCGACGGCTGGCTGGGTGCCGAGCAGCGCGCCGTGGCGCTGGCGTTTCAGCGCATGCTGGAGGAAAACCTGTACTGGGCGGTGGTGTACACGCGCTGGATTGAGCCGCAGGGCTGGGCGCTTACGCGCGAGTCGTTTTTTGGGCAGATGCCCGCGCCGCTGAAATGGATTGTTCCGCCGCTGGCGCGCCGGGGGATTGCGCGCGAGTTGCACGGGCAGGGCATGGGGCGCCACAGCGCGCAGGAGATTCACGCCATCGGCATGCGAGACCTCACCGCACTGGCCGATTTTCTGGGCGACAAGCGCTACATGATGGGGGATGCACCGTGCTCGCTCGACGCCGTGGCGTATGCCTTTCTGGCCAATCTGCTCTGGGTGCCGCTGGAGTCGGCGCTCAAGTTGCACGCACGCAAGTTCCCACAGTTTGCAGCGTACTGCGAGCGCATGCGCAGCCAGTATTACCCCTGAACGGGTGAGCGTTATGCGATACTGGTATTACATACAGTATCGCCATGGACCCCGCCGCCCCACTACCTGGCTATGCCGAGCTGCATTGCCTCTCCAACTTCAGCTTCCAGCGCGCTGCTTCGCAGCCTGAGGAGTTGGTGGCACGTGCGGCGGCGCTGGGCTATGCGGCGCTGGCGCTTACCGACGAATGCTCGGTGGCAGGCATGGTGCGCGCGCACGGCGAGGCGCAAAAGACCGGCCTCAAGTTGCTGTGCGGCGCTGAGTTTTTGGTGCCATTGGCAGACAGCACCGCGCCCGACGCGCCGGCGTGCATCACGCTGGTGGCGCTGGCGAAGCACTTGCAGGGTTGGGGCAACCTGTGCAGCCTGATCAGCACAGCGCGCCGGGCCGCACCCAAGGGCCACTACGAGTTGGGTTGGCGCACGCCAGAGCAGCAGGCGCTGTGGGCCACTCTGAGCGGTTGCGAGGTGCTGGTGGCGTTGCCGCACAGCCTCACCATGGAAGCGGCCTACGCCATCACGATGCAGGCCAAGGCGCTGTTTGGCTCGCGCCTGTGGCTGGCCGTGGCGCTGCGCCTGGGTTGGCGCGACAGTTTGCAACTGCAGCGCCTGCAGCAGTTGGCGCACTTCAGCGGGGTGCCGCTGGTGGCTGCGGGCGATGTGCGCATGCACGTGCGCTCGCGCAAGCCCCTGCACGATGTGCTGTGCGCCATCGCCCTGGGCAAGCCGGTGGCGCAGTGCGGCTTTGCGTTGCAGGCCAATGCCGAGGCGCATCTGCGCTCGCGCCAGCGCCTGGCCGCGCTCTATCCGGCGGCGCTGTTGGCCAACACGCTGGAGGTGGCGCAGCGCTGCAACTTTACGCTGGATGAGCTGCGTTACCACTATCCGATGGAGGCGGTGCTGCCGGGCCAGACCCCGGCGCAAACCCTGCACCAGTACACCCACCAAGGCGCGCTGCTGCGCTACCCCGAGGGCGTGCCGCCTGCGGTGCAGCAGCAGCTTGCGCACGAACTGGCGCTGATTGCCGAACTGCGCTACGAGATGTATTTCCTCACCGTGCACGACATCGTGCGCTTTGCCCGCAGCCAGGGCATCTTGTGCCAGGGGCGCGGCTCGGCGGCCAACTCGGCGGTGTGCTACTGCCTGGGCGTGACCGAGGTGGACCCGGCGCGCAGCAGCCTGCTGTTTGAGCGCTTCATCAGCCGCGAGCGCGACGAGCCGCCCGACATTGACGTGGACTTTGAGCACCAGCGGCGCGAAGAGGTGATCCAGTACATCTACGCCAAGTACGGGCGCGAGCGCGCCGCAATTGCCGCCACCGTGATCAGCTACCGGCCCCGCAGCGCCTTGCGCGACGTGGGGCGCGCGCTCGACATCCCCGAGGCGCTGATCACCGCGCTGGCGCGCGAGCACCCCGGCATGTACAGCCGCGAAGTGCTCGCTGAGCGGCTGCAGGCAGCGCTGCAACGCCTGGGGTCGGAGTTTGCGCCACCACCCGAGCGCCGGGTGCGGCTGTGGCTGGAGCTGGCGCGCCAACTGCAGCGCTTTCCGCGCCACCTGAGCCAGCACGTGGGCGGCTTTGTGCTCACCCAAGGGCCGCTCACGCGCCTGGTGCCGGTGGAAAACGCCGCCATGGCGCAGCGCTCCATCATCCAGTGGGACAAGGACGACCTGGACGCCGTGGGCCTGCTCAAGGTCGATGTGCTGGCGCTGGGCATGCTCAGTGCCATCCGGCGCTGCCTGGCGCTGGTGGGCCAGCGCCACGGGCGCGCGCTGCGCATGCAGGACATCCCGGCCGAAGACCGCGCCACCTACGACATGATCTGCCAGGCCGACACGGTGGGGGTGTTCCAGATCGAGAGCCGCGCCCAGATGAGCATGCTGCCGCGTCTGCGCCCGCGCTGCTTTTACGACCTGGTGGTGCAGGTGGCGATTGTGCGGCCCGGCCCGATTCAGGGCGGCATGGTGCATCCGTACCTGCAGGCGCGCGCCCACCCTGAGGCCGTGCAGTACGCCAGCCCCAAGCTCCAAGCGGCGCTGCAGCGCACCCTGGGCGTGCCGATTTTTCAGGAGCAGGTGATGCAGATCGCCATGCTGGCGGCCGATTTTTCGCCCGGCGAGGCCGACCAGTTGCGCCGCTCCATGGCGGCCTGGAAGCGCAAGGGCGGGGTGCACGCGTTTTACCAGCGCATGGTTACCGGCATGCTGAACAACGGCTACACGCAGGCGTTTGCCGACACCTTGTTCAAGCAGATCGAGGGCTTTGGCGAATACGGTTTTCCCGAGAGCCATGCCGCCAGTTTTGCGCTGCTGGTGTACGTGAGCTGCTGGCTCAAGCGGCATGAGCCGGCCTGCTTTCTGGCGGCCATGCTCAACAGCCAGCCGCTGGGGTTTTACGGCCCAGCGCAACTGGTGCAGGACGCGCAGCGCCACGGTGTGGAGGTGCGCGCGGTGGACGTCTGCCACAGCGACTGGGATTGCACGCTGGAGCGCACCCAGGGCGCTGCCACTGATGCCCCGGGTGCCGCTGTTGCGGTGCGGCTGGGGCTGTGCATGGTGCGCGGCCTCTCCAGTGAGGGCGCACAGCGCATCGCTGCCGAGCGCGCGCGCGCCAGCTTTGCCAGCACCGAAGACCTGGCCCTGCGCTGCACCCTCAACGTAGCCGACCTCAACGCCCTGGCCAGCGCCGACGCGTTGCAAAGCCTCAGCGGCCACCGCCGCCAGCAGGTGTGGGACGCCAGCGCCTTGAAGCCCGCACCCGCGCTGCTGCAAGGCGTTCCGGTGGCAGAGGCGGCGTTGTTGCTGGAGAGCGCGCCCGAGGGCCAGGAAGTGGTGTTTGACTACGCCGCCCTGGGGTTGACGCTGCGCTCGCACCCGGTGCGGCTGCTGCGCCCGGAGTTGTCACGCATGAAGCTGCTCACGGCCGCGCAGATGCGCGACTACCCAAGTGCGCGGCTGGTGCGGGCCTGCGGCATCGTCACCATGCGCCAGCAACCCCATACCGCCAAGGGCGTGGTCTTCGTTACCCTGGAGGACGAAACCGGCAGCGTCAATGTGATCGTGTGGAAAGACGTCAAGGAGCGCTTTCGCCAGGAGCTCTACCACGCGCGCCTGTTGGCGGTGTACGGCGTCTGGCAGCGCGACGAGCACAGCGGCGGCGAGGTGCGCCATGTGGTTGCCAAGCGACTGGTGGACCTGACGCCGCTCCTGGGCGACCTGCACACCCGCAGCCGCGACTTCCACTGAGGCGAGGGTGAGCGTCGCGCGCCAGACTGCGGTAGGATGGCGGCCCTGACGCGCTCACCAAAATATTGCTACATCTCCTGCCATGACCGAAACCACCCATCTTGCGGCCAAGGTTCTGCTGCTCGACCCCGATCCGCAGCAGTGCCAGGCCCTGGCCGACTTTTGCGCCGCGCTGGGCCTGATGCCGCTGGTGCGCACACCCGGCGAGGCGCTGGCAACATTGGAGCAGCACCAGGACCTGGCCGGGCTGCTGATGTCCGAGGAGTTGCTGGGCGAAGGTGCGGGCGGCCTGGCCTGGGCGCAGGCGATTCACAGGCAGCGCCCCGAGTTGCCGATTTTTTTGCGCCGCACCAGCGCGCGCACCCTCAGCCAGGCCGAACTCGACCTGGTGCAGCACCAGTGGTCCAGCAGCGACATGGAGCAGTTGCGCGCCAGCGTGGACCGCACCATCTTCAGCCTGCGCTATCCCGTCACGCTGGTGCAAGGCATTGTGGATCTGACCTGCTCGGCGCTGCAGTCGATGTTTCCCAACGCCCAGGTGCGCTCGCAATCGCCCTACGTGGTGCACGACCGCATCATCCACGGCGAAGTCTCGACGCTGATTGCCATCGAGAGCACCTGGTGCCGTGGCTACATGATGCTGCAGACCGAGGAAGGCGCGCTGCGCCAGGGCATGCTCGCGGGCCTGAGCTTTGAAGGCGTGGGTGGCGAACTGAGTTTTCGCGACCTCAACAACATGCTGGGCGAGACCACCAACCTGATCTGGGGCGCGTTCAAGAACCGCTACATTCCGCCCCAGGCCTTTGCCAACCAGCAGACCCAGGTGCCGATCGTGATCAACCACGCGCACAAGTACATCTCGTTTGGCTCGACCGACCCGCAGTTGTGCATCCGTTACGAGTTGTCCGACCCCACGCGCGCAGAGTTGGCACCGCTGGTGATCGTGCAGCGCTTTATCTTCAACCTGCATTGGTCGCCCGAGCAATTTGCAGAATTTTCGGCTAGCGCCTCGCAGTCCGGCCCCACCGGCGAGTTGGACCTGTTCTGAGGCCAGGAGCATATTGATATGGCACACGTTTTGATCGTCGACGATTCCAGCACCATGCGCGAAATCGTGAGCAGCTATTTGAGCAAGAACGGCTTTGAGGTGGCGCTGGCCAACGACGGCCGCGACGGCCTGGAGCAGTTACGCAAAGACCCCTCCATCCGCCTGGTCCTGAGCGACGTGAACATGCCCAACATGGACGGCCTGACCATGGCCGAAAAGATTCGCGGCGAGCTGGCCAACAAGAGCGTGCACATCGTGATGCTCACCACCGAAGACAACCCCGCCATGCGTGAGCGCGGCCGCGCCATCGGCGTGACCGGCTGGGTGGTCAAGCCCTTTCGCGGCGAAGCCGTGCTCGGGCCGTTCAAGAAGCTCTGCGGGTTGTAGCCGCGCTATCAGATGTTTTTGGGCTTGTCAATAACAAGTCTTTGCTAGCAAATATTAGTGATTGCGCAGCGCCCCGGTGTTGCGGGTGCCTTCCTGAAGGTGAACATGCTCGACCCCGCCAGTAGTTCGGTGAACATCGACTCCGGCACGGCCGACAACCTGCAGATCGTGACCTGTGTTCGCTAGCCGGACGCGTTTTTTTGCGGGCAAGTTGGGGGGCAAGTGGGAGCCAGCCTGCTGGCGATGGTTTTCCTGCCAATCGCTTGCAGGCAAGCTCCAAAATGCAAAGCATCTCTCTCCTTTGGCTGTCATTGCGAGCGAAGCGCGGCAATCCATGCAGGCACAAAGTCATGGATCGCCACGGCCTTCGGCCTCGCGATGACGTAGGGGGGGCGTGGCCTCGCGATGACGGGGGAAATGGCGAGTGAAGGATTTGTGGGAGCCAGCCTGCTGGCGATGGTTTTCCTGCCAATCGCTTGCAGGCAAGCTCCTACAAAATGCATTCCACATAGGCACGCTCCCACAGAATGCAAGCTGCACAGGCACGCTCCCACGGACGCATCAGGCTCCGGCCTTCTGTCGGATCTATGTCAAGAATTTATCCAGGGTGCGGGTGCCACTGTTGCACTTGAACTTCCTACGCTCCAATCGCAGCGCGCTCGACCACGGCGCGCAGCTTGACGGCGGTGAAGGGCTTGGGCAGATGCTCGTCCATGCCGGCGTCCAGGCAGGCTTGGCGGTCGGAGTCCATGGCGTTGGCGGTCATGGCAATGATGCGCGTGCGCTGGCCTGCGGGTTCGCTCTGGCGAATGATGCGCGTGGCCTCGATGCCGCCCATGACCGGCATCTGCACGTCCATCAGTACCAGGTCCCAGTGTTGCTGCGCAAAGATGTCCACCGCCTCTTGCCCGTTTTCGGCCAGCACCACGCGGTGGTCCCACTTTTGCAGCAGGCTCAGTGCCAGCTTCTGGTTGACCGGGTGGTCTTCCACCAGCAGGATGTGCAGCGCGCGTGGCGCGCCGGACGCTGGCGCTGGCGCTGGCGCTGGCGCTTCGGCCAACGGCATGGCGGCGCTGGCCGAGGGAGTGGCGCGCAAGCGCACGGTGAAGTAAAACGTACTGCCCTGGCCTGGCTCGCTGGAAAGCCAGATGCGCCCGCCCATCAGTTCGACCAGCTTGGCACAGATGGCCAGCCCCAGACCGGTGCCGCCAAACTGGCGCGTGGTGGAACTGTCAGCCTGGGCGAACGCCTGGAACACGCGGTCCTGCTTCTCTTGCGGGATGCCCGTGCCGGTATCGGCCACCGACAAGTGCAGATCGAACGCATCGTCGGCCAGCGCCACGATGCGCGAGCGCACTGTCACGCTGCCATGGCTGGTGAACTTGATGGCGTTGTCGCACAGGTTGATCAGGATCTGGCGTAAGCGCCCCGGGTCGCCCCAGAGTACGTCGGGCAAGGCGGAGTCGAGGTGGCACGCCAGCTCCAGGCCCTTTCCGCGCGCACGCGCTTGCATCGACTTGATGGCGTCAGTAATGACTTCGGCCGCAGTAAACGGAATCGACTCGACACGCATCTTGCCGGCTTCGATCTTGGAGAAATCGAGAATGTCGTTAAGGATCACCAGCAGCGACTCGGCCGAACTTTTGACCATGGTCAGATGCTCGCGCTGCTCCGGGTTCAAGGGGCTATCCAGCACCAGATCGGTCAGGCCGATCACGCCGTTCATGGGGGTGCGGATTTCGTGGCTCATATTGGCCAGAAAGTCGCTCTTGGACTGGTTGGCCGATTCGGCCATGCGCGTGAGTTCGCGCAGCGCCAGGTCGGCTGCCTTGCGCTCGGAGATGTCGCGCAAAAAGGCGACCAGGTAGCGCTGGTCGGCACCGGTGACGGTAATCTCCAGGTCGATCCATTTGCCGTTGCTGTGGCGGTGGCGCGTCTCAAAGCGCTCATGCCCCTTCTTGGTGATGCGCCGGATCTGCGTCTGGATTTGCTCCATGGTGGCCACCGCCTCAAAATCGGCAATGCACATCGACATGACCTGCTCGCGGCTGTAGCCCATCATGCGGCAGTAGCCGGGGTTGACGTCCACAAACGCACCGTCGGCGTCGAGCACCCAGTAGCCGTCGTTGGTGCTGTCGATGGCCTTCTCGGCGTTTTGCGCGCGTTGGCTCAGGCGCAGCATCATGGGCAGGATCAGTGCCACCACCAGAATGCTGAGCAGGCTCGCGGCCACCAGGGTCTGCACCAGCGTCAGGGGCACGGCCGGCAGCAGCAATGGCAGCGCCAGCATCACCAGCAACTGCCCGGCAAATACCAATGCCCCCAGCGTGACCAAATAGGTCACCCTGGTGTTGTTGTCCCTGATCCAATCACCCCAACGACGCACGCCTGATCCTTCTGAAATTTGCGCCAAGTATCGCAGAGGTGAGCGATTTGCGTTGCCCTCGCCATGAACCCGCTTCGGCAGTGTGATCATCCATTCCCGCTATTGCGGAAAACATTCCCGTCATTGCGAACGAAGTGAAGCAATCCGTGACTTCATGCCCGCATGGATTGCCACGCTTCGCTCGCAATGACAGCCAAAGGACATGGACTGCCGCTTCGCTCCTCTGCATGAACCGCACCGCCACTTCCGTCATCGCGAGGCCACTCCCCTTCGTCATCGCGAGGCCGAAGGCCGTGGCGATCCATGACTTCATGCCCGCATGGATTGCCGCGCTTCGCTCGCAATGACAGCCAAAGGACATGGACTGCCGCGTCGCTTCGCTCCTCGCAGTGACGAAACCGGGGTTTACTCCGAGCGCAGGGCTTGCACCGGGTCGAGTTGGGCTGCGCTGCGTGCGGGCAGCACCCCGGCCAGCAGTCCGATGGCGATGGCCACCGCTTCGGCCAGCAGCACGAAGGTCAGCGGCGTGTGCACCGGCAAGGCCGGCACGCCCAGGTGGATGAGTTGCGCCAGCCCATAGCCCAGCACCAGCCCGATGGCACCGCCCAGGGCCGAGAGCGCCACCGCCTCGCCCAGAAAAAGGCCAAGAATGGTGTTGCGTGGTGCGCCCAGCGCCACCATCAGGCCGATTTCGCCGGTGCGCTCGGTCACCGCAATCGTCATGATGGTGACAATGCCCACGCCCCCCACCAGCAGCGAGATGCTGCCCAGCGCGCCCACGGCCATGGTCAGGATGTCCAGAATGTTGGACAGCGTGCGCAGCATGTCCTCCTGCGTGGTGATGGTGAAATCCTCGCGCCCGTGGCGTGCCATCAGACTGCCCTTGACGGCGGCCACCACGCGCGCCGCCGGTATGCCTTCTTCGTAGGCCACGTCGATCTTCATCATGCCTTCGCGGTTGTAAAGCTCCAGCGCGCGCGCCGTGGGAATGTAGGCAGCATCGTCCAGATCCACGCCCAGGAATTGGCCCTTGGCCTCCAGCACGCCAATCACCCGAAACTGCAGATTGCCCACACGTACCCATGCGCCCAGCGGGTTGGCATTGCCAAACAACTCACTCTTGAGCTTGGAGCCCAGCACCACCAGGGCGCGTGCGTTTTCCAACTCGTCATCGGGCAGAAACTGGCCGCTGCGCACCTTGATGCTGTACACCTTGAGCATGTCCGCGCCCACGCCGTTGACGGTGGTGCGGCGCAGGCGGCCGTTGGCACCCACTTCGGTATTGCCCCATACGGTGGCGGTCATGCCCGTGACGTGCGGCAGGCGCGAGAGCGCACGCGCGTCGTCCAGCGTGAGCGGGCGCACCGACGACGGTATGCCGCTGGGCGCAGGCCCGGCAGTCTTGACCTTGCCCGGCGAGATGCTGGCGATGTTGGTGCCAAACTGGGTGAACTCGGCCAGCACGAAGCGGTGAATGCCCTCGCCAATCGAGGTCAGCAAAATCACCGAGGCAATGCCCACGGCGATGCCCAGCAGCGTGAGAAAACTGCGCAACCGCTGCGCGGTGACGGCACGCAGGGCCAGGGAAAGTGCATCGCGCAGCAGCATGGGTCAACGTTTGGAGAGCGCTTGCACCGGGTCAAGCTGCGCCGCGCGCCGTGCGGGCAGCACGCCGAACAGAATGCCGGTCACCAGCGCCGTGCCCAGGCCGGCCCATACCGCCCAGTCGGGTGGGTAGGCTGGAAACGTGGGGTAGAGCTCGCGGATCAGCGCAGCGCCCACCTGCCCGAGCAGGTAGCCCACCAGCGCACCGGCCAGCGACAGCAGCGACGCCTCGGTCAGAAACACCCAGCGGATGCCGCTCTCGGTAGCGCCCAGCGCCTTGAGCAGGCCGATTTCGGAGGTGCGCTGCGACACCGACACCAGCATCACGTTCATCACCAGAATGCCCGCCACCGCCAGGCTGATGGCGGCAATGCCCGCCACGCCCAGCGTGAGCGCGCCCAGCAGTTTGTCAAAGGTGGCCAGCACCGCGTCCTGGGTAATCACGGTGACATCCTGCTCGCCCTCGTGGCGCAGCTTGATGATGTCGGCCACCTGCAGCTTGGCCGCTTCAATCGACTCGCGTCCATGGGCTTCGATCAGGATGCGAAACAGCGTGTTGCTGTTGAACATGGCCTGCGCCAGTGCCACCGGCACAAACACCAGCTCGTCGGTGTTCATGCTCAGGCCCTGGCCGCTGGCAGCGAGCACGCCAACGATGCGAAAACGCCGGTCACCAATGCGCACCAACTGCCCCAGCGCCGGTGTGTTGCCAAAAATCTCGTCGCGCACCTTGGCGCCGATCACCGCTTCGCTGGCACCACGGCGCCAGTCGCCTTCGGCCAGAAAGCGCCCTTGTGCCAGCGTCATCTTGCGCACCACGATGTACTGCGAGGTGGTGCCCGCCACCATCACCTCGCGCAACTTGCCAAAGGCGCTGATTTCGGAGGTGCCCACCGCCAGCGGTGCCACCTGGCTGACTGCGCTGGCGCGCTGCAGCGCCTGGGCGTCGTCCACGGTCAGGTCGCGCGTGGTGCTGGTGATGGCGTTGCCGGGGTTGAAGCCGCCGGTTTGCGAGCGCCCGGGCAGCACGATCACCAGGTTGCTGCCCAGTGAAGAAAACTCGTTCATCACGTAGCGCCGCGCGCCGTCGCCCAAAGCGGTGAGCACCACCACGGCGGCCACGCCAATGGCCATGGCCAACACCAGGAGCGATGCGCGCAGCGGGTTGCCGGTGGCAGCACCCCGGGCGAAGTGGATCAGGTCGATGCTGCGCATGGGGTGGTGACGTTGTCGTGGCACAGCGCGCCGTCTTCCATCAGCAGTTGGCGGTGCGCGCGTGCGCCCAGCGTGGCGTCGTGCGTCACCACGATCAGCGTCACGCCCCGGCTGTTGAGCACTTCAAGCAGGCGCATCACCTCTTCGCCGGTGGTGCGGTCGAGGTTGCCGGTGGGCTCGTCGGCCAGAATCATGGCCGGCTGCATGATGGTGGCGCGTGCAATCGCCACGCGCTGGCGCTGCCCGCCCGAGAGTTGGTCGGGGCGGTGGTCGGCCCGGTGCTCCAGCCCGTAGTCCTTGAGCGCCTGCGCCACACGCTGCGCGCGCTGCGCTGGGGGCAGACCGGCGAGCACCATCGGCAGGGCAATGTTTTCGGCGGCACTCAGGCGCGGCACCAGATGAAAGCTCTGGAACACAAAGCCGATGCGCTGACTGCGCACCCGGGCCTGCTCATCGGCCGAGAGCGTGGTCACGTCGCGCCCCTCCAGGCGGTAGCTGCCGCTGTTGGGGCGGTCGAGCAAACCCAGCAGGTTGAGCAGGGTCGATTTGCCCGAGCCCGACGGCCCCATCACCGCCACATACTCGCCTGCGGCAATGCTCAGGTTCAGGTCGCGCAGCGCGTGCACTTCGGAGTCGCCCAGGTGAAACACCCGTTCGATGCCGGAGAGTTCAATCTGGGCGGCGGACTGCATCACTTGGCGGCGTCGTCGGCAACAAACAGGACTCCGGGCTTGACGCCTTCGCGCTCCAGCGAAGTCACCACCCGGTCGCCCGCGCTCAGGCCTTCAAGCACTTCGGTAAATTCCCAGTTGGCCAGCCCGGTCTTGAGCGCGCGCTGCTGCAACGTGCCGTCGGCACCGGCCACCAGCACCTTGGCACCTTCCTGCAGCGCCGAGGTGGGTACGCGCACCACGTTTTCGCGCACGGCCAGCACCACTTCCACGTTGGCGCTGTAACCCACCAGCAGGTGCGGCGCGGCTTGGTCGGCATTGAGCGTGGCGTCAATGTCCACGGTGCGCGCCTGCTTTTCCACCGCCGACACATAGGGCGCGACGCGCTTGACCTTGCCCGCAAACGACTGCTTGGGCAGCGCATCAAAGCTGATGCGCACGCTTTGCCCCGGCGCGATCTTGGGCGCATCGACCTCGTCCATGGGCGCACGCACGTACAGGCAGGTGTCGTCGATCAGGTCGATGGCTGGGGGCGTGGGCACGCCCGGGGGCGAGGGTGTGGAGTATTCGCCAAGCTCGCCCACAATTTTTGCCACGGTGCCGGCAAACGGAGCGTAGAGCACGGTGCGGCTTTGCTCCACCCGTGTGGCGGCTACGCGCGCCTGCGCCTGAGCCACGTCGGCCTTGGCCGCGTCGCACCCGGCGCGGCGTGCCTGGGCGTCGGCGCGCGCCTGCTCGTCGCGCGAGCCCGAAACAAAACCTTGCTGGAACAGCGCGCTTTGGCGCTCGGCCTCGCGCTCGGCATTGGCGGCCACGGTGCAGGCTTCGGTAACGCGCTTGCGCGCGGTTTCCACTTGCGTTAGCGCCAGCGTGCTTTGCGCCTGCTGGTCGTCGTTCCACAGCTTCATCAGCAACTGGCCCTTCTTGACCTTGTCGCCCTCCTTGACCGCCAGCACCTCGATGCGCCCGCCTATGGTGGCCGAGAGCTTGGTGCGCAGGCACGCTTCCACCGTACCGGCGCGCGTGTTGGCAATGCTGGACTCCACCCGCCCCAAGTCAATCGCAGTCAGCACCACCGCCACCGGCTTGGGCCGCTTGGACCACCACACGCCCGCACCCAGCAGGCAGACGATCAGCAAGGCAGGAACGACGCGGCGAATCAGGGTAGAGGACATGCAAGAACTTCCGGCGTGAATGACGATTCATTGTAGGCTTGCAGTGCGCGTTGCGCACCGGATTGCGTGTGGCGGTCACGCAGGGGAGGGCGGGTGATGGCGTTTGGATCGATGGGGTGGGGCGGATGGGCGCTGTCCATCGCACTTCTTATCAACACTTGACTGGAGGTCGGCAATGCAGCTTGGATTCAACCGGTCGATGCAACACATTAAATACTGCCTGAGCAGTAGGAGTGTTGCAAATGAATTACAGAACAAGGATTTACTATTCTGAAAGCCAGAAGGCACTTATGTGGGAGCGATGGAAGAAGGGTGAGTCGCTTCAACAGATTGCCCAGTTGTTTAATAGAAATCATTCATCCGTCAGCCGCATCCTGTCTGAAACCGGTGGCATACGCCCCGCTCAGCGGAGTCGCTCCCGGTTTGCTTTGAGTTTGGCTGAGCGTGAAGAGATATCACGCGCGTTGGTGGTGGGAGAGTCGATACGGTCAATTGCCGCCCGACTTGGGCGAGCGCCTTCAACCATCAGCCGCGAGATTAAACGCAACGGTGGGCACGGATCCTACCGTGCGACGCAGGCCGACCAAGCTGCATGGGATAGAGCACATCGTCCAAAAGACTGCAAGCTGGTTCAGAATCGAGCATTGGCGCGCATCGTGGCAGGCAAGCTGCAATGTCAGTGGGCTCCCCAGCAAATTGCAGGATGGCTCAAGCATACCTACCCGTGCGACGAGGACTATCACGTGTCACACGAGACCATCTACCGCAGTCTGTTCATTCAATCCCGAGGGGCATTGAAGAAGGAACTACTGCAACATTTAAGACGCACCCGAGCCATGCGCCGTTCGCGCCACCACACTCAGAAGACAGAGGACCACGGCAAGATCGTCAATGCCGTTTCCATTAGCGAGCGCCCAGCATCGGTGGAAGATCGGGCCGTACCAGGCCACTGGGAAGGTGACCTGTTGTTTGGCAAACTAAATACGCAGATAGCGACACTGGTTGAGCGACAGACGCGTTACGTGATGCTGGTGAAGGTTGCCAGCAAAGATACTCTGACAGTGATCAATGCGCTAATCAGGAACGCACGCAAATTACCACATGAACTCTACAAGTCGTTGACCTGGGACCGGGGTAAAGAATTGGCAGACCACAGACGTTTCACATTGGCCACTGATATCAGCGTTTACTTCTGTGATCCCCAGAGTCCTTGGCAGCGCGGAAGCAACGAAAACACCAACGGACTATTGCGGCAGTACTTCCCCAAGGGCATCGATATCTCAAATTACTCACAGGCGCAGCTAAATGCAATAGCGCGAAAGCTCAATGAGCGTCCAAGGAAAACTTTAAACTACGAAACGCCTGCTGAACGATTCAGCCAACTTGTTGCATCGACCGGTTGAATCCAAGGCTTTCAGCCGCCACGAAAATCATATTGATTTATGCGGCGTTTTCGAGTCTATGGATTCTCGTTTCCGACAGTATCGTTGGCTCGCTGTTTAGTGACCCTATACCCT
>Ga0194038_1000024_pt1 | contig 78294 bp, 87 predicted proteins | sample JunL226m_MetaG_FD_148630 | JGI IMG/M metagenome (GOLD analysis project Ga0194038, IMG submission 148630) | Anoxic zone freshwater microbial communities from boreal shield lake in IISD Experimental Lakes Area, Ontario, Canada - Jun2016-L227-6m | ecosystem: Environmental > Aquatic > Freshwater >... | reverse complement strand
GAGCAAGTAAATATTTCTGCTGGCGACTGGGTAGATGTAGCGCTTTTTGATGGACTGCTTTAAGATTGCGTCATCATGAAACTTAGCAAAAAAGAGCTTGTCTTCCTAGACCCGATGCACACCGCCAAAACCCTGGTTTTGGTTTACCTGTGTTTCTCGGTGCCGATTGTTTTGTTAGCCCTATTCGTTGCTTTCATTCGTGATGGTGCTATTCCGGGATTTACGGTCTTATCTGCGCTGATTCTCAATGCCTTATTAGGCTTTGGATTACTGTGGGTTGCTTGTAAAGTCTATAACTGGGTTGCTGGTAAATTTGGTGGAATCGAATTGGCCTTGCGTGAACTACCTGAAGAGATTGAGGCTGAGTAGTTCATCAAACTTCATTACCTATAAAGCAATAAAGCCGAGCAATGCTCGGCTTTATTTTTTAGCACTGACTTCTTTTGTTCTTACTCTTTTTTTGCTAGCCTTTAAATACTTCTGTATTGATGAGGCTTGGTGGTTTTTTACCCGCAAGGGCAGCTCGTAAATTTTCTACTGCTAAATCTACCATTGCCCTACGAGTCTTTTCAGTTCCACTAGCAATATGCGGAGCTAAAACAACATTGCTTAGTTTCAGTAACTCAGGATGCACTTTGGGTTCACCTTCAAATACATCTAAGCCAGCCGCAAAAATCTTTTTCTCCTTGAGCGCTTGCGCTAAAGCCGCATCATCCACAATGCCGCCACGGGCAATGTTTACCAGGGTTGCGGTCGGTTTCATCAGAGCAATTTCTTTTGCGCCAATGGTGTGATGATTCTCTGCTGTATATGGCAATACCAAGATGACGTGATCAGCAGTACGAAGTAACTCTTCTTTAGAAACATACTTCGCAGCACAAGCTTTTTCATCAGCCTCAGGCAGGCGACTACGATTGTTGTAAATGACATTCATGCCAAACCCTAGGGCACGCTTTGCAATACCCTGACCAATGCGGCCCATCCCAATAACGCCCAGCGTGCTGTGATGCAAATCCATGCCCAGAGGGTTGGTCACAATCGACCATTTGTCCCACTTGCCATCTCTTATCCAGCGCTCAGACTCGGTAACACGCCGTGCTGTGGCCATCACTAATGCAAAACCAAAATCAGCAGTGCTATCGGTCAATACATCTGGAGTATTGCTAGCCATGACACCTGCCGCAGTAATTGCAGGCACATCGAAATTGTTATAGCCTACTGAAATATTGGCGACTATTTTTAAATCTTTAGCATTAGACAAAGCAGTCGAGTCAATGCGCTCGCTACCTGTGACCAAGGCGCCTGCCACGTTGGCAAGCTCTGCTTGCAGCTCTTCTGGAGTAAAGACCTGATCAGCTTGATTGGAGCGAACTTCGAAAGACTCCTCTAACTTAGCCAGCAAATCAGGGAATATTGCTCTAGCTACTAAAACTTTAGGTTTATTGCTCATTTCTTTCCTTACATTGATTTGGTAACTCATCATCTTACTGAGTGAATTTTATATGGCTTGCTCAGATTTTTCTAACAAGCTTTTTAAAGAAGCCTCTACCGTCTCTAAGGGCTGTGCGCCTTGCAACAAATACTGACCATTTAAAATAAGGGATGGTACGGCATTGATGCCCTGATTTGTAAAGTGAGTTTCTCTCGCTCTCACCTCTTCTGAGTAGAGGCCTCCCTCTAAAACCTTGCTTGCTTTATCTGGATCTAAACCAGCCCTTCGAACTGCATCCAATAAATGATTTCGATCATCAAAATTCGCTGCAAGACAAAAATACGTATTAAAGAACTCCTTCTTCAGCCGCAGCTGACTGGCTAAGCCATGCTCTAGCCCAGCCCAATACAACAGGCGATGAGCATCAAAAGTGTTGTAGATCTTCTTTCGACCATCTGGATGAAAATGAAAACCAACTGCCGCTGCGCGCTTTCTGATTTCAATTTGATTGACCAAGACCTGCTGTTCAGAAAGGCCATATTTTTTACTGAGATACTCAATGGCATTCTCCCCACCAAGCTGCATCTGGGGGTTGAGCTCAAAGGGTTCAAATCGAATTTCGAAGTCCGCTTGATCTTTGAGGCGTTCTATTGCTTGTTCTAGGGTTCCTAGACCAACTGCGCACCAAGGGCAGCCGATATCGGATACAAAGTCAATTTTGATAATAGGTTTCATGCCCACGTAGTGTACTCATGCACCGAGGGCTAAAAAGAGCAAATTTAGGCATCAATCTAGAAGATGTAGGATTTTTATTGCTGCGATGCACAATATAAATCCCTATTACTCAAGGGGAAACCCTCAACCCTATTTACCCTAATTTAGAATAAGCTCTATGTAGGTAGGATTTGTTTCATCCAGTAGTTAATTTATATAAAAATGACCTTAGGAGATTTAGATGTCAGACACAAATAACACTAGCCCGCGCCGCAAGTTTCTAAAGAACGCGGCTGTTGGTAGCGCCGGCGCTGCTGCAATGGGCTTCCCAATGATTTCTAGCGCGCAAACAATTAATCTGCGCTTTCAATCCACTTGGCCAGCAAAAGATATTTTCCATGAGTACGCTAATGACTACGCAACTAAAGTAAATGCAATGTCTGGTGGCCGTCTCAAAATTGAAGTGCTGCCTGCTGGTTCAGTTGTAAAAGCTTTCGATATGTTGGACGCTGTATCCAGCGGAACATTGGATGGTGGCCATGGCGTTTTGGCATATTGGTATGGCAAAAGCCCAGCACTAGCATTATGGGGATCTGGCCCTGCTTTCGGCATGGACGCTAATACCGTTCTGTCCTGGAACCAATACGGTGGTGGTCAACAATTGCTTAATGAAATTTACAACGACCTTAAGCTCGATGTCGTTTCATTCCCTTATGGCCCAATGCCAACACAGCCATTAGGTTGGTTTAAAAAGCCAATCGCCAAAGCGGATGACTTAAAGGGATTGAAATACCGTACCGTTGGTCTCTCAATTGAGATCTTTACCGATATGGGTGCATCCGTTCAAGCTTTGCCTGGCGGCGATATTATTCCAGCTATGGATCGTGGTGTTTTAGATGCTGCTGAGTTTAATAATGCTTCTTCAGACCGCTTGCTTGGCTTCCCAGATGTTTCTAAAATCAACATGCTGCAAAGCTTCCACCAGTCTTCAGAGCAGTTTGAAATCATCTTCAATAAGAAGAAATTTAACTCCTTAGCCCCAGATCTTCAGGCTATCCTGAAATACGGAACCGAAGCAGCTTCTGCAGATATGTCATGGAAAGCAATTGATCGCTACTCCAAGGACTTTGCCGAGTTGCAAACAAAAGACAAGGTCAAGTTCTACGCAACGCCGAAGTCTATTTTGGTAGCTCAGTTGAATGCCTGGGACAAGATTATTGCTAAGAAGGCTGCTGAAATCCCAATGTTCAAGAAAGTGCTGGATTCACAAAAAGCTTTTGCCCAACGTGCAGTTCGCTGGGATTTGCTAGTGAATGTGGATATGAAGATTGCTTACGACCATTATTTCAAGGCTTAAAAGCCCTTATAGCCTTATGGGCTTATGTAATAATGTGGCTTAATGCGCATCTTGACCGGACGGCATCCCCGTCCGGTTTTTTTATATTTGCCCAGAGAAATAACAAGTTGTTTTAGGAGAGTTTTATGGATAAATTCATGCTAACAGTAGACGAAATCAGCACCTTTGTAGGTAAAGCTGCTGCCTGGCTTGTAGTTGTACTGATGCTGATGGTTTTTACAGACGTCGTCAGGCGCTACGCATTTAATTCCCCCTCCGCATGGATTGGTGAGTTATCTGTCATGGCTTATGGCACCTTATTTATGATGTGCGGAGCCTACACCCTGGCACAAAATGGTCACGTTCGTGGCGACTTCCTTTATGGGTCAATGAAACCACGCACCCAAGCTACTCTAGATTTAATTTTGTACGTCACTTTTTTCCTGCCAGGAATCGCCGCTTTAATTTATGCCGGTTACACCTATGCAGCAGAGTCATGGCGTATTGGTGAGCACACCACTCAGATTGCAAACGGTCCACCCCTCTATCCTTTCAAGACCATTATTCCGATTGCTGGAGCATTTGTCATGCTGCAAGGTTTTGTAGAGATCTTGCGTTGCATTGTTTGCCTTAAAACTGGCGAATGGCCTGCACGCTTAAAAGATGCTGAAGAAATCGATGTGATTGAGCAGCAATTGGCTGCATCTACTCACGTTGACGAAGAAGCCCGTCAACAAGCAATCAAAAATGCCAAATCCATCGATGAAGCAGCACACCATCGTATTGGCCAAACTAAAGAGATAAATCATGAGTGATCCAATTCTTGGCTTAGCCATGCTCGGCTTGATTATTGTTGTAATCATGCTGGGCTTCCCAACCGCCTTTACTCTAATGGGCTTAGGCATGATGTTTGGTTTTGCAGCCTTTTACGACCCGTCGCAAAGCTGGGCTGCAAACAAAGTTTTTACCCTGATGGTGCAAAGAACCTTTGGGGGTATGACTAACGATGTCCTACTCTCGATTCCGCTCTTTGTATTAATGGGTTATGTAATGGAACGAGGGGCGCTGGTAGATAAGATGTTCTACAGTATCCAGCTCGCATTTCGCCGGGTACCAGCTTCATTAGCTGTAGCTACTCTAATTGTTTGTACCTTCTGGGGTATTGCCAGTGGTCTCGTTGGTGCTGTCGTTGTGCTTATGGGTGTAATTGCCATGAAACCGATGCTGAATGCCGGCTACGACACGCGCCTCGCTGCTGGTGTGATTACCGCTGGTGGTACCTTAGGTATCCTTATCCCACCTTCAGTGATGATTATTGTGTACGCCGCTGTTGCAGGCCAATCTGTGGTCAAGCTCTATGCTGCTGCAATGGTGCCTGGCTTCTTCCTTGCATTTTTATATTTGGTCTACATTATTGGCTGGGCTTTAATTAATCCTAAGGTTGCGCCAAAGCTTCCTCCTGAGCAACTGATAGTGCCAGTGCCTGCATCTATTCGTTTTTTAGGCGAGCACTACTCCAGAAATATGTTAGTTGCATCATTTAAGGCTTTGTTTTCTCCAGCTAAATTGCTCAATGCACCAAGTGATGCAAGACTTTCCCTTAAGCAGATTATTAAAAATGTATTTGCCGCATTAACCCCATTCTTTTTGATAGCAGTCACTATGTGGGGTGTATGGTGGTACGTCATCATTCACCAACAAGCTGAAAAAGATGCTCTCAATGTTCCAGTGGCTACTCAAGTTGCTAAAGCAACTACCAGCAGTGCTGCTGCACCAGCCGAAGAGGGTCTTGTAGCTATTGATGCCACCTCTAACAATATTAAATCTAAAGAGCTTGAAGAAGATGCACCTTTGGTTGCTCTCGATGCCGCCTCTGGAGATGATCCAATAGAAGCTGGAGCTGTAGCAGAGGCTGACAATGGGCCGCCAGAAAACTTCGAACTCTATTTTGGTTTGACGTGTGTACTCTTTGGCCTGCTATTGGTTTACTACTACCTCAAGTTCGATGAGGAGCAGTTTGAAATTCTCAAACTGCTCATTGAGTCAGTGATGCCTTTGGGTGTTCTCACGATCTTAGTATTGGCCGTGATCTTGCTGGGCATTACTACCGCTACTGAGTCTGCAGCGGTGGGTGCATTGGGTGCCTTCATTCTGGCGTTTCAAGCTGGCACTTTGGACTTTGATCGTACCAAGCAGGCAGTTTTCTTAACTGCTAAAACAACCTCGATGGTGTGCTGGTTGTTTGTAGGTTCAGCGCTCTTCTCGGCTGTGTTTACTATTTTGGGCGGTCAATCGATCATCGAAAAATGGGTGCTCATGCTAGACCTAACACCAATACAGTTCATGCTGCTCTCTCAAGCAATCATCTTCTTCCTGGGATGGCCTTTAGAGTGGACTGAAATTATTGTGATTTTCGTGCCGATCTTCTTACCTTTGTTGGCTCACTTCAACATCGATCCACTCTTGTGGGGTACCTTGGTGTTTGTGAACTTACAAGCAGCGTTCTTGTCACCACCTGTGGCAATGTCGGCCTTTTATCTCAAAGGTGTCTCGCCACCAGGCGTTACGCTTAACCAGATTTTTGCAGGCATGATGCCTTATATGTTCATCGTGATTGCCTGTATGGTCTTCATGTACATCTGGCCAGGCATGACATTGTGGCTGCCAAGATTCCTCTACGGAGGTTGATGTAACAAGGCAGTTTTGCTGAAAGAAAAAGCGCTCTTCACGGAGCGCTTTTTTTATGTCGACTACTAAGATGAACTAAGCAGCCTGTTTTAGCAACTCACTGTTCGTCTTACCTAAGGCAATAGTAAATAGGCCTTGCCAGTAGTTAAATGCTGCCAACTCATCTTCATCTAACTCCATCTCAATAAAGGCTGGATGACGAATTAAAGAAAGCCAAATACGGCAAAACATCTTATCCTCAAGACCGGAGGGCTTACTAATAAAGGGGATCTCTTCAAGTTGGGGGATGATTTCGGAAACACCGTCCTTATCGGCCATCTCTTGCTTATCTCTACTTAAGCGCATCATTTCGAGCATGACTCTACCTAGTTGATCATAATGCCCTTGCCAGCAAATCGGAGTTGCTGCGATCTCTTTTGTCATCTCTAGATACTTACGAGCAAACTCGCTCCATGCATATGCCAAATCAAACTCCGTCTTCACCTTAGCATTTTGCAAAGCTGTAGGTAGATTATTTGATTTCATTAACTCCAGATTTCGATCGCCCCCAAAGGTGTAATCGATAATCAATAATGGTTTTTCTGTTTTATCGATCTGTAGCCGATACTCTTCCATGGTCCATTCTTTCCTAGTAGGGTTTATTAATACCAATACCTAAAGTGTAATCAATTGGATTTTATCTTTGGCAAACTAAAATCCTAGGGAAAGCCCTTGCTTAAGGCTTACTTTTGCTTTCCACCGCCATATGAGTATAGGCAATTTTTAATAGGGGGCAGTCTATAGATCCATTACTAGCAAAAGCAATTAAGTCACCTAAGATATGTTGATATTCATTCTTCTTGCCTGCCAGCAAGTCTCTCAGCATCGAAGCGGTAAAAGGAGATCCTTCCTTTGTCAGAATTTCTTCTGAAGTAATTTGAGTTTTCTCAGCAATTGGGAAGCTTTGGCTGGCAGCGATAACACGGCACTCATCCAGCATTCGCTTGCTCAGCTCTTTTCCATAGGGTGTTGCTGCAATCTCACCAATAGAGCCACGGCAAATGGTTGTCATCCCTGCCAAGCTTGCCAAAAATACCCATTTATCCCACAGCACTTGCTCGATATTCTCCTTGTAGAAAGAATCGAAATCGGTTTTTTTACACAGCGCAAAAAATTCTTGGCTTAGAGCTACTTGCTCTGGTGCTCTTGGGCCTATTGTGAAAGTACTTAATTCTGTTAATTGCTTTACGGATCCTGTTTCTGAAATGGTTGCTGCAATATGCGCTACACCGCCCATCACGCGATCTTTACCAAAGGCACGATCTAAGGTATCAAGGTGAGTAAGTCCATTTAAAAAAGGGAGGATGACTCCTTTGGAACTTGCCTTGGCAATGGACTTTAAAGAGTCATCTAAATCAAAAGCTTTGCACGCCAAAATAATCAAGTCATAAGTAGGCTCCAACTGGTCCGCTAAGACCGTTTTTGGATGGATGGTAAAACTACCTTTAGGGGTCTCTATCATTAAGCCTTGGTCCTGAATCAGCCGCTGGCGCTTCTCACGCAACAGATAAGTGATATCTGCCGCAGCCTGATGTAATTTGGCTCCAAAGAAACCGCCAATGCCGCCTGCCCCAACGATGAGTATTTTCATAAAAGTTGCTCTTTTTGCTTCAATTTGACCCCCAAGGATAGTCCTCATTTTCTAAAGCGGGCAAAAGGGTCTTTTGGCTAGGAAATCATGCTTCACCTGAAAAATTGGTCATTTCGGCTAAAATTGATGTTTTATAACTTAGTGGCCTAGTTTTAAGGCTCTTTAGATTAAATATCATGACTTACGTTGTTACCGAATCCTGCATCCGTTGCAAATACACTGACTGTGTTGACGTTTGCCCAGTCGACTGTTTTCGTGAAGGTCCTAATTTTTTAGTGATTGACCCAGATGAGTGCATTGACTGTGCTGTCTGCGTTCCAGAGTGTCCTGTAAATGCTATTTATGCTGAGGATGATGTTCCCGGCGATCAACAGGCTTTTATCAAACTCAATGCTGATCTATCTTCATCCTTTACTTCCATCACCAAATCCAAAGCAGGTCTTCCTGATGCTGACGAGTGGAAAGACGTTAAAAATAAACTCGATCAGCTAGTAAAGTAATTTTTTAATTCCACTTTCGAGAATTCGTGCCTCACTCACCTACCCAAACCGACGCTGTCATTATTGGCGCCGGACCTGTGGGTCTGTTCCAAGTCTTTGAGCTTGGCCTTCTAGAAATCAAAGCCCATGTCATTGACTCTTTGCCTGAAATTGGCGGTCAATGTATCGAGCTTTATCCCGATAAGCCAATCTATGATATTCCAGCGATTCCAGTTTGCACTGGTCGCGAGCTCACGAATAACCTTTTGAAACAAATAGCGCCGTTTGGTGCCCAGTTTCATTTAGGGCAAGAGGTTAGTAAGCTTGAGTTACAGGCTGATGGGCGCTTTCTGATTAGCACCTCCAAAGACAATCATTTTCTAACTAAGACGGTATTTATTGCAGCTGGCGTGGGAGCCTTCCAGCCGCGGACCCTAAACCTTGATGGCATAGAGGCCTATGAAGGTAAGCAAGTTTTCTATAGCGTTAAACATCCAGAACAGTTTGCGGGCAAGAAGATTGTGATTTGTGGTGGTGGTGACGCCGCATTAGATTGGGCGCTGCATTTCGTAGATCAGGCCGCGAGTGTTACCCTCATTCACCGTCGCGATGACTTTAAAGCAGCGCCAGCATCGATTGCCAAAATGCGTGAGCTTTGCAAAAATAAACAAATGCAATTATTGATTGGACAGATTACTGAATACGAAGTAAATCATGGCCATATTGAAAAAATAGTAGTGAGAAATATTGATGGCGAAGATCAAAAAATTTCAGTAGATGATCTCCTCATCTTTTTTGGCCTCTCACCTAAGCTCGGACCGATTGCCGATTGGGGTTTAGATATTGATCGTAAGCAGATTACTGTCGACACAGAGAAATTCCAGACCAGCACCCCCGGAATTTATGCTGTGGGTGACATCAATGTTTATCCAGGAAAAAAGAAGCTTATACTTTCCGGTTTTCATGAGGCAGCCCTAGCGGCCTTTGCTGCAGCTGCTTACCTCAACCCTGAAAAACACATTCAACTCCAATACACCACTACCTCACCAAAGCTGCATAAGATCCTTGGGGTAAACCCAGCCACATTCGAGTAAGCTATCTCTTAATAACCTATTTTTGCCTATATTCCTATGCGCCAATATCACGATCTCATGAAAGAAGTTCTAGCAAAGGGTGTCCAAAAGTCCGATAGAACTGGGACAGGCACTATCTCTGTATTTGGACACCAGATGCGCTTTAATCTGGCTGAGGGCTTCCCGATGGTCACCACCAAGAAACTTCACCTCAAGTCCATCATTTATGAATTACTCTGGTTCCTCAAAGGCAGCACCAACAATAATTGGCTCAAAGAGCGCGGTGTTTCAATCTGGAATGAATGGGCAGCCCCGGATGGAGAATTAGGCCCTATTTATGGCTATCAGTGGCGCTCCTGGCCAGCACCTGATGGCAAGCATATTGATCAGATCTCTGAAGTCGTCAATACCATCAAACAGAATCCAGATTCACGTCGCATTATCGTTTCCGCTTGGAATGTGGCAGATATTCCTCGCATGGCTTTAGCGCCTTGCCACGCTTTCTTCCAATTCTATGTAGCCGATGGCAAATTGTCATGCCAACTTTATCAACGCAGTGCCGATATTTTCTTAGGCGTTCCTTTTAATATTGCTAGCTATGCCCTACTCACCCATATGATGGCGCAGCAATGCAATTTAGAAGTGGGTGATTTTATTTGGACTGGTGGTGATTGCCATTTATATAGCAATCACTTAGAACAAGTCGATCTGCAACTATCAAGAGACTTCTTCCCACTACCAAAACTCAATATTCTGCGAAAGCCTGACTCTATCTTTGATTATGAGTTTGAGGATTTTGAAATTACTGGTTACGAATCCCATCCACATATCAAAGCTCCAGTAGCCATTTAAGAAATCTATTCATGACGCAACCTGCTATTTCCATGATCGTCGCGCGCTCACGCAATCACGTGATTGGTCGTGATAATCAGATGCCTTGGAAGATCTCTGCTGACTTGCAATTCTTCAAACGCGTTACCATGGGTCACCCAGTCATCATGGGCCGTAAAACCTGGGAGTCGATTGGTCGTCCGCTGCCTGGGCGTCGCAATATTGTGGTCAGTCGCAATGCTGAACTTCAGCTCACCGGTGCAGAACTGGCAGGGTCATTAGACGAAGCATTAAATCGCTTAAGTGAGGCCCCAAGAGTTTTTGTTATTGGTGGAGAGCAACTCTTTAAACAGGCTTTTGATAGAACTGATCGCCTCTACATTACTGAGATTGATATCGATATTGAGGGTGGTGATACTTTTTTTGAGGTTCCCGATGTAGATTCTTGGAAAGAGATAGAACATACCCCAGGATCTGAAGGTGATATCACGTTCAACTTTGTGACACTTGAACGCAAATAAGCTGGGTAATCTAAATCAGCAAACAATAAAAAAGAGCTCATCGGAGCTCTTTTTTCATAATGCAAGTCATTGAATTACTGAATCACAATCTTCGATTCTTTAGCGATTTGAGATATAAACTCAAACTGCTTCCTTTGCGTTAGACCAGCACGGATAGCGGCTTTAGCTTCTTCGAAAGTAGGTGGTTTACTAGACTTTTTATCTTCGAGTTTTACTAAATACCAGCCCTGCTGCAATTGAATCGGTGACTGGGATACTTGGCCTTTTGAGAGGTTCACCAAAACAGCACCAATTTGCGGGCTAACTTGTCCTGCCTGAACCCATCCAACAGCCCCACCCTGAACCTTATTGGAGGCCAAGGAAACACTTTTAGCTACCTTATCAAATGGCTCACCTTTTTTAATACGGGCAAGTGCTGCTTGCGCATCAGCTTCAGTAGCAACAGCAATATCGCTGACCTTATATTCAATAATCATGCCTTGGGCACCTAAGGAGGAAATCTCTTTGTTGTATTCGGCCTGTACATCAGCATCTGTAATTGGATTTTGCGCCATAAAGGTAGATAGCTCAAGATCTGCCAAATAGTTTTGACGAATCAACATGAGCTGGGTGTTAGCTTTATCAGAATTGGCTAAACCATCTTTTTCAGCACGTTGAGATAGAAGCAATACTTCAACATATTTTTGTACGATAGCTTTACGCAATTCAGGAGAATCTTTCTGACCTTGAGAAATAGCCATTTTGATACCCTGCTCAACCATATCACTGGTAATAATGGCACCATTCACTGAAGCCGCCGCATTAATTGGCAAGCCGCTTTGCTGTGCATGGACATGACCCATCAATCCTATAGATAGGATACTTGCTACAAAAATAGCGCCAAACTGAGATTTCAATGTAAAGGTGAGTGGGTTCATTTAGCTGAGTCTTTCTAAAAATTATCCTCAATAGTAACAGCAGCCTTCATCAATGATCCCTTGACCACAGTAAAATCTTGCTATGTGTGTTCAATACCTCACTACTGTCAATGTTGAATGGGTCAAAGCCCGGTTTGATCTGGATTTGCCTGCCTCTAGTGCCCATGATGTTTTTCCAACCTATCCAGGACCTATTGTTTTAAAGAGTCATAACACGCAACGAAGTGCTATTGGTATGGCCCGTTTTGGGCTTTTGCCCTCCTGGGCTAAAGATGAGAATTTTGGCAGAAAAACCTATAACGCTAGAGCAGAAACCGTCTCTGAGAAACCCTCATTTAAGAACGCCTGGCGCAAACGCCACTATGCCCTTGCTCTAGCAGATGCATTCTATGAGCCTTGTTATGAGTCTGGCAAAGCGGTTCGTACTGCTATCAAACAGACGAATGGTGAGCCTATGGCAATTGCTTCTATTTGGGACACCTGGACAGAGCCAGAGTCTGGCGAACTAATAGTCTCTTTTTCCATGCTGACTATTGATGCCACCGATCATTCGGTTATGAAGCGTTTTCATAAACCTGAAGATGAAAAACGTACCGTTGTTCCATTGCGACCCGAATTATTTGGTGCATGGCTTAATGCCACCCCGCAAGAAGCTCAGACGCTGTTGCGCTTAGATTCCATTCCAGAGCTTGTTCTTGCCTAGAAAGTTAAAAGCGGTTTTGTAGCCTGATATGGATCAGCTGATTGTGTTTCTATCGCTTCAGCTTCTTGCTCCCCCTGAGGTTGGCTATAAAATTTTGAATCCATGGCGCGTTCTTTGGCTATACGAAGATCTTCTGCCTTTGGATCCACTGGACCAAATGGCCCCTCTACTGGCGACAGAGACTGTTTATTAAATTCCTGAATCTGCCGAGGGCTATAGGGAGAAAAAGTGGTCGACCCGGGAGGCAAGGGAGGGGCTTGAGAGCATGCTGAAACAACTATTAGAAGCAGGATTGAGCTTAACTTCGAAAAGAAAGTATTCATAAATCCTATTGTAGGTTAGCCCTGTAATAGGTGTTTTTTTTATATTAATTACAATGCTTGTATGAATTTTCGCCATCTCCTTGCGCTAACCCTCCTGATACTGCCATCAATCAGTGCTGCCATTGATTTACAGCCAAACGATATTGTTGCGCCTCCACCTGGCAAGAGTCATGCCATGTTTAGTTATGTCAATACTGATAACACTACATTTTATCGAAATGGGACTGCAGTAGGTACGAAGCCCTATGGGAGCCCTGATATAAATACCCAAACTGCAATTGTTCGCTTATCTACCTCATATACATTACAAGACTTACCAGCAGTATCCTATCTTCAACTGCCCTATGGAAATATCAAGCCGTCCGGCTCCTTAGCAATGTATCCAGGCAATACTGGTTTTGGGGACGTAACCCTTGCTACTGCGTTTTGGCCATACTCCAATAGAGATACAAGAAAGTATTTTGGTGTGGCAGGCTATCTCACGCTGCCTACTGGAAGTTATAACAGTCAGCAAGTATTTAATACAAGTGAGAACCGATATAAATCCGATCTCCAAATGGGCTACCAACAACCCATTATTGAAAATCTTGACGGTATGATTGCAGTCGATACGATGTGGTTTGGTGGCAATAGCCAATGCGCTGCTGCGTGCCTCTCAGCAACAAACACTTCTTTGAATCAAAAGCCCCTCACTACAACGCAATTAGGTCCGATTTATAAAGTGAATCAGACCTACACCCTTGGGGCATCCTACTTTTATGTCGCCGGTGGCGCCACCACAATTGGTAATACCTACCAAAATAATGTTGCCAATACCCAAAGATATCTCTTGAGTGCTTTAGCTTATTACCCATTTGGCCGAATTAGTCTCCAATACGGCCGCGATATGGAAATCAAAAATGGCTTTGTAGAAACGCGGCGCTTTATCGTCCGCTATACCACTGAGTTTTAAATCTTAATAAGCCTTTGTAGGCCCTAAATGTTTTTTGATTAATGGTAGGCGACACAATAAGAGTGTTAGGACTATCGCTCCATAAATCGACACGGTACTGAGATCATTCTTGCCAGCTTTATGCCACCAATAGTGCAGAATAGCAGTACAGGCAATAGCATAAATGAACTTATGTAATAAACTCCAGCGCCTTCCAAGAGCACGTACAGCAAAATCATTGGAGGTCAGCGCTAAAGGGATCAGTAATACAAAAGTGGCAAAGCCCATCGTAATAAAAGGTCGCTTGATCACATCACTCAACATGGCTTGTATATCAAAGTTTTGATCGAGCCAAATCCAGATGGAAAAATGCAAGCAGGCATAAAAGAAGCAGAAAAGTCCAAACATGCGGCGCAGACGAATCCAAAAAGATTGCCCCGTCAGTAAGCGCAAGGGTGTCATGGCTAAGGTAATACACAGAAATACCAGCGCCCAAGTACCAGTCGAGCGAGTGACAAACTCGATTGGATTCGCGCCTAAGTCATCATGAAAGCCAAGCCAAGCTAAGCGCCCAAAGGGAATGAGGCTAATCAGAAATAATGCGCTCTTTAAATACGTCATAAGCGCATATTAAACGACCCACCAGATTGCGATGGGTCGTTGAAGGGTTACGGTCAATAGTATCGATTTAAGCCAAGCTTAAACCTTCTTTACTAAGCGGAAAATTACGAACAGGTCTGCCAATAGCAGCAGAAATGGCATTAGCCACAGCCGGCCCTACTACACAGATAGTCGGCTCACCTACACCACCCCAGAAGTCATAAGTTGGAACGAGAACAGTCTCTACTTTTGGAGTTGCAGCTAATTTGAGTAATGGATAGGTATCTAGATTTTGCTGCTTAATACGGCCATTCTCAACCGTAATCTCAGGATTAAAAATAGCACCCAAAGCCATCACTACAGAGCCTTCGATCTGTTCACGGGTTAAATAAGGATTGACCACATGTCCGCAATCCAACGCAAATACCAAACGCGTGACCTTGACTACATTATTTTGGACGGTGACCTCAGCTACACAAGCAGAGTAGCTGGCATAACCCATAAACTGAGCCACGCCACGATAAGTTCCAGCAGGTAGCGGCTTATCCCAGTCCGCCTTCTTAGCAGCAGCGTTTAAAACGCCTAAATGCTTTGGATGACTTTGCATTAACGCTTGGCGGAATTGCACAGGATCCTTACCAGCTGCTTTGGCACACTCATCCATGAAGCATTCCATAAAGATACCGTTCTGATTGGTATTGACACCACGCCATGGGCCAACTGGCACATGTGTATTCTTCATGACATATTCAGTTAAGAGTGTGGGAAAGGTATAGCCTAGCTGTGCATCAGGGCCATTCTCATAGAAACCTTGAAGTTGGCGCTCGTCCTTACCATTTTTAATCGCAGCTGGCGCAAGGGTCGCATTAATTGACTGACCTGCAACTTTAATATGCATCCCAGTGCAATTGCCAGCAGCGTCTAAACCCGCCGTCATCTTTGCCATTGCTATCGGATGATAGTAATCGTGAGTTAAATCCTCCTCGCGACTCCATACCACTTTTACAGGAATACCTGGAAACTGTTGCGCTACTTTTGCTGCAAAGGTTGTGAAATCTTGTGTTGAGCCGCGTCTACCTAAACCACAACCAGAATCGAGTTTAAAGATTTCGCAATTACCAAGAGGTATACCCGTTGCCTCAGATAGAGCTGCATGAGAGCCTTCGCCATTTTGCGTAGGAACCCAAGCGATTGCACGGTCACCTTTAATTTGGACGGTGGCATTCATGGGCTCCATCGTGACGTGAGCTCGGTATGGCGTGTAATAAACCGCTTCTACTTTTTTGGCAGATTCATTAATCACTGCTGGTGCATCACCTACTTTTCTTTGCCAAAAATCACCTTGCTCATTAAGGCCATCACGCAACATTTTATCAATGCCAGCCTGTGAAGTACTAGCACCTTTGCCTTCATCCCAAACAATAGGCATGGCATTTAAGGCTGTATTAGCATGCCACCAGGTATCTGCAACAACAGCGACCGTGCTGTCATTGATTTTGACAACTCCCTTAACACCGCGCATGTTTTTGATTTTGGCTTCGTCATAACTTACTAGCTTGCCACCAAATACAGGGCAGGACTTTACTGAAGCGCACAACATTCCCGGTAGCTGTAAATCAATGCCATATACTTTTGTACCATTTACCTTATTAGCAGTATCAATACGAGCATATGGTTGTCCTGCAACCTTCCAATCACGAGGATTTCGTAAGGTAATCGATTTTGGATCAGGAGGATTCAATGTAGATGCTAATTCAGCAACCTGACCGTAGGTGGTTTTACGCCCTGTTGGCAGATGAGTGATAACACCCTTTTCTACCTTGAGTTCGCTAACTGGGACTTTCCACTGCTGAGCTGCTGCTTCAAGAAGCATCATGCGAGCAGCGGCGGCACCGCGTCGCACATAATCTTCAGAAATTCGTATGCCACGACTACCGCCCGTGCCATGCTCACCCCATACCCGCTTACGTGCCAAGCTATGACCGGGAGTTGCTGATTGCGTTTTTACATTTTTCCAATTGCACTCTAGCTCTTCAGTGACCAGTTGAGCTAAACCGGTACGGGTACCCTGCCCCATCTCTGAACGTGCAATTCTGATGAATACGGTTTCGTCAGGCGTAATGCTGACCCAAGCATTCACTTCAGCCTCACCATATTTCGTAGGTGAATTGTGATCGTGGGGAGCCGTAGCTTGCGCGAACGCAAGATCAGGTACAGCGCCAATACCGATGATCAAACCGCCAGCTAAAGTACCTTTGATAATAAAATCACGACGTGAAGCATTGTCTAGTTCACTATTTTTCTTATTGAATGTCATGTCTTTTTCCTTAACCACGCGTTGCAGGAGTAGCGTCATACTGTGCTAAGACATCGACTAACTTCTTTTGTCCAGATGCCACATGAATGCCATCACGAATTTTCTGATAAGTACCGCAGCGACAAACATTAGACATAGCACTATCAATATCAGCATCGGTTGGCTTTGGATTCTTCTTTAACAAAGCAGCTGCAGCCATTACTTGGCCCGATTGACAATACCCACACTGAGGAACATCTAAAGCAATCCAGGCAAGTTGTACTGGGTGAGTGTTATTTTTTGAAAGCGCCTCGATAGTTGTAATTTTGGCACTGCCAACCGCAGAGACAGCTATAGAGCATGAGCGAACTGGTTCGCCATTGAGATAGACAGTACAAGCGCCACACTGCGCTACACCGCAACCATATTTAGTCCCGGTAAGCCCTACTGCCTCACGAATAGCCCACAGTAATGGCATATTGGGCTCAACATCAATATTATGAATTTGGCCATTAACATTTAGCTGCATACTGCCTCCTAACTTTTTATTATCAGATGACTATAAATCATTATTCAATTTTTGCAGTTGCACAAGCTAGCTAAGTAATTTAGCCTTTATTACGCTATGTAAAAAGCATGATTCAAGAGCTCTAGCTATATCGAATAGTGCTTTAATTTGCTATCCTGATAGCTCAATTAAGGATAAATATGACTGATAACGACCAAATCCAAAATGATGAAGATTTTGACTATGGCTGCGAATGTGCGATGACCTTACTGAATGAGCCTACTGAGGATCGTCTAAACGATTTAATTGATGAGCTCGATGAAGATGGCATGATCTCCACAGAAGTAGTCTATGGATTATTAGCGACTATTTTGATGAGCATGAATGAAGAAGATCATGAAGGTGATGAGCATTAATCACTCATGAAGCTTTTGATGCCTGAACCTGTAGAGCAAAAAGATCCATTGCTTGAGCCATCTGAACATCAAGTGCTGTCAGCCCATTACTAGAGTGAGTGCTTAACTGAACCTCTACCTTATTCCAAGAGTTTGACCAGTCTGGATGATGATCAATCTTTTGTGCATACTGCGCAACTAAGGTCATGAACTCAAAAGCTTGCTCAAAGTTTACAAAAGTAAATTTTCGAGTTATTTTTTTTCTCTTTTGATCTACCAGCCATAGGGGGATTTGACCATTGAAGTCAAAGTGATCGGGTAGTAATGGATGGTTCATCTAAGTAGATATACCTTTTGAGAGTTGTTCTAAATCATCTAAATATAACCAGCGCCACTGTCCTTCTGCTAAATCAGCAGGCATGACATAGGCACCAATTTCTACTCGATGAAGTTTGGCCACATGATTACCTACTGCTGCCATCATGCGCTTGACTTGGTGATATCGCCCCTCAACAATAGTCATCGCAAGGGTATTTTCTGAAAGTGGCTTACAGGCAGTTGCATAACATGGCTTAGGGTCATCATCCAATATAACGCCTTTTAAGAGATGATCTATTTGACCTTGAGTAATTGGGTCTGGCGTAGTGATCTCGTAAACCTTACCAATATTTTTCTTAGGTGTGGTCATCTTATGAATAAATTGCCCATCATCAGAGATCAATAACAAACCTGTTGTGTCGTAATCTAAGCGTCCTACGCATTGCAAACCTCTCTCAACAAAGGGTGCTGGTAGCAAACTATAGACGCTAGGATGATGAGTAGTTTTATGCGAACACTCATAGTTGGGTGGCTTATTAAATACGAGATACGCTTTTTCGTGATACTCCCAGTCCTTGCCTTCCACATTTAACACTAAACCTTCAGTGGCAATGCGCTCTTCTGGGTCATCTGCTACATTACCGTTGAGTTTTACTAAGCCCGCATAAACTAAGTCACTGCAGTAGCGCCTAGTTCCAAAGCCCTGGCTAAAGAGAATTTTTTCTAAGGAAATAGGTTTTGCCATATGCTGGAAAGAATACTACAGAGATTAGCCCTCATTCACTGCTAGTTTGGCTCTTTCAACCCCTTGTGCATCAATTCATTATCATTGGGTATTACCTAAATGATCTTCATGATTAAACATGCTTTCTGAACCAAAACCACGCACCCCACTCCACACTCGACAGGTTACCTATAACGGTTACGCAAGAGAAGATGGTCTCTGGGACATTGAAGGTCATTTATTGGATATCAAGGCACACCCGTTTACAACAGGTTCTAAAACTTGGGAGCCTGGAGAAGCCATTCATGATATGCGGGTACGCGTCACTTTAGACGATCATTTGACCATCAAGGCTATCGAAGTAGTGATGAATAGCCACCCTCATCCAGAATGTACCGCAGTAATTCCACCGATGGATACCCTAGTTGGCACTCGCATTGGTAAAGGATGGCGTAAAACTATTGAAACCCATATTGGTGGAGTTTTAGGCTGCACCCACTTACGCGAACTACTAAACAACATTGCTACTGCAGCATATCAATCTATTCCGGGTGCCTTGTTTGATAAAGATGAAAACAAGCCGCCTCTATACCTGGGTACCTGTAAGTCTTGGGACTTTAATGGCCCAGTGGTCATGCGCGTCTATCCCCAGTTTTATCAATGGAAAAAATAAGCGACAGCGCTACTGTGACTTCTTAAAGCTCTCCTCGATATATGCTAGTGCCCGTAAACGATTGCGCTATAGGCATTATTTCAACTGCATTAATATTCATGTGCGCAGGTAAATTGGCAGACCAAAAAATGGCCTCGGCTATATCATCAGCACTAAGAGCCTGCACGCCTTCATATACTTTCTCTGCCTTTGCATCATCACCTTTGAAGCGAACATTAGAATATTCAGTGCCTGAACTTAAGCCTGGCTCGACACATGTCACACGCAAGCGGGTACCTGTTAAGTCAGCACGTAAATTCAGACTAAATTGCTTCACAAATGCTTTACTTGCACCGTATACATTGCTGCCTGGATAAGGGTAAAGGCCTGCAACAGATCCCACATTAATCACGTGGCCACATTTACGCTCAACCATGCCGGGTAAAAAGGCTCGAGTCATATGAATCAGTCCTTTAATGTTGGTATCTATCATTCGATCCCAATCGCTAATATTCGTCTGATGCGCTGGCTCTAAACCTAGTGCGAGTCCAGCGTTATTGACAAGGATGGTTACCTTAGCAAACTCTGCAGGCAAGGATGCTGCTAAAGAATCGACCTTGTTGCTATCACAGATGTCTAGAGCTAACGTGTGGAGTTTTTTCTGCTGATCTACAGGTAGTGAGGCTTTGAGGGCATCTAAGCGATCATTTCTTCTACCCACTGCGATAACCTTATGGCCCTCAGCCAAAAAACGTCTTGCAGTTGCTTCACCAAATCCAGCTGTAGCGCCAGTAACTAAAACGATATGTTCCATACTTCCTCTTTAAATATATTTCTCTTAATGTAGTAGCTTAGTTTATCTATTTTTTATGAGTTGCAAAATATTCTTAAACTGTGGATGCTCTGAGGTTTTAAGCCACTCAAAGGCCAGCATTTCAGGGCTCAGCATCCCTATTTTTTCTTGTTGCATGCGGGCCAAGGCTAACTCCTTATCTTGCGCCATTCTGCTGCCGCAAGCTTCTGGCACTACCGCTACTTCATATCCGAGCGCCTGCAAACCCAAAGCAGTTTGCATTAGGCAGACATGCGCTTCACAACCCGCCACTACTACTTGAGTGATTAAAGGGTTAATGTCCTTGATGTATTTTGCCAAGCCATCTGTGGCTCCATTAAAAGCATGCTTCACAACTGTCTGGTGACAAAAGGTTTTGATACGCTCATCGTTTGAACCTAAGCCATTCGGATTTTGTTCGGTTCCCAGAATAGGAATTTCAAGGGCTTGCGCCACCTTAGCGAGAAAGAGCGCGCAAGCAATAGCGTCCTCAGCTTGGTTGATGCTGGGCATTAAGCGGGTCTGATAGTCGATCAGAATCAGAGCACTAGTGTCTTGGTTCATCATCATGAATTCATTATTTTTTCTTAGGTAAGCGAAGTATCAAATGATCCAAGTAGTGAGTGATTAATTCATCGGCACCTTTGCCAAACATCCGAATACGCCCTGTATGGTTTAACAATAGCACGCCAACGATATGTGCAAAGATCGCCGTTAACTCAGTATCTACATCCTTTTTACTACATCCTAACTTGATCAGTGCAGCCTCTTGGTGTTGCATAGCAGCTCGCAGGCGCGCGTTCAATTCTAAGTCCCACTCATTCGTCAATCCCCGAGGCTTTAGCCCTTGGAAGAGATAAAAACCTAAATCTAAATCGCGTGGATTGTCTCGGTAAAACTCATAAAAAGCTAAAGCACTTTGACGTAGCTCTGCAAAGGCGGATTGATCCTTCTGGTCAACAGCGACATCGTCTGCAGCCAGATTCACAAAATCATTTAAGCGCTCAAGCGATTCGGCTAGCAAGGCACCGTAGAGTTCCTCTTTGCTAGCAAAGTAGCTATAGATGGCACCAGCGGTATATCCAGCCCGCTTGGCGATTTCTCGCATGCTAACGGCCTCTAAGCCCAGCTCGATAAAGACCGCTCTAGCAGCACTCAAAATATGCTCGCGCCTAGCGTCGGCTAAAGCTTGCTGACGAAGATCTCTTGGGGAGGCAATCGCTGGATTCATCGATTAATTATACATATATCTTAATAATTGAACACTGTTCAATTTATGTGTATTATTTAGTTTATTACTGATTAAACAAACCCTTAGGACCTGAAATGAGTCAAAGCACCTCCCAATTGATGACCAGCAAGGACTATCAAGAATCATTGCGTGCATTAAAGCCTGTGGTTTATGTTGATGGACGCCTTATTGAATCCGTCGCTGATGAAGCCTTATTAAGGCCTGGCGTTCAAGCTTTGGGTGTCACATATGACATGGTACATGATCCTGCTTTAGCGCCCTTAATGCTGGCAAGTTCTGACGGTAAAACAGTTCCTAGAATGTTGCATATCAACGAGTCCTCTGGTGACCTCCTCAATAAATTAGAAGCAGTGCGTGTTCTGTGCCAAGAAACCGGTTGCGCACAACGCTACCTAGCGCACGATGCCTTAAATGCGCTTGGACAAGTATCTGCTCGAATTGATGATGCCCATGGTAGCAATGATCATCGCGCAAAGTTTGCTGAGTATCTTGCCCACGTACAAAAAAATGATTTGGCTTTAGGCATTGCCATGACAGATGCCAAAGGCGATCGCTCACTTAGACCGCATGAACAAGCCAATCCTGATACCTATGTGCATATCGTTTCTCAAGATGCTAAAGGGGTAGTGATTTCTGGAACAAAAGCCATCGTTACTGGCGCGCCATATATGCATGAGTTCTTAGTGATGCCAGGTCGCAATATGAGTAAAGAAGATGCAGCGTTTGCAATTTGTTGCGCAGTACCAGTAGATGCCAAAGGTATTACTATCGTTGCCCGCCCAGCTGGACGTCCAGGAGAAAAAGTGGAGCATGGCAAGCCACTGTTTTCTAGTAAGTATGGTCAATCGACTGGCGTGGTGATCTTTGATAAGGTATTTGTTCCATGGGAACGGGTCTTTTATGCAGGAGAATGGGAGCACTCAAGCGTTTTAACTTATAGCTACGCTACCCATCACCGTCATAGCTGTATCGCAGCACGAGCCGGCTTTGGTGACCTCTTAATTGGTGCTGGGGCTTTGATGTGTGAAGCTAATGGTTTTGATCCAGAAACCAAATCCAATTTACGGGACCCGATGGTTGATCTCATCAAGATCACTGAAGGATTTTATGCTTGTGGTGTTGCTGCAAGTGTCTATGGCACACAAGATCCTTACAGCAAATCCTTTATGCCTGAACCAGTGTTCTCTAATATTGGCAAGCTTTTACTAGCTACCCAAATTTATGACATGCACCGTCTTGCTCATGAAGTATCGGGCGGCTTAATTGTTGCTCTACCTGGGCCAGATGAAGATCATAATCCTGCAACTGCTGCTACTTTGGCAGAAGTGCTCCGAGCTAACCCCGCAGTTCCCTACGACAAACGCATTGAAGTAGCACGCTTTATCGAAGACTTAACTGCCTCGTATCAAGGTGGTTGGTACTCTGTGATTAGTCTGCATGGCGGTGGCTCACCAGCAGCGATGAAAAAAGAGATCTATCGCCAATATCCTATTGGTAATAAGGTGGCGCTAGTAGAAAGATTACTAGACCGGGGAGTTCTTACTAGTAATCAAGAGCGTGCCATTACGAAGAACAAGCAACCAGGGCGCTGCTGTGACCAAGGCTGTAGCACGCCAGGTCAAGCAGTCATGGTTCCGCTTCCAGAGCCTGGCAGACATACTTAATAAAATTTCTTCAAGTCCATGCCGGTATACATGCTGGCAACCTGCTCACTGTAGCCGTTAAACATCTGAGTTTTGATCTTCGGTGCAAAGGATCCTTTGGCATCACCGATACGTCGCTCCATAGCCTGACTCCAACGGGGATGATCAACCTGCGGATTCACATTGGAATAAAAACCATATTCACGAGCATCAAACATGCTCCAACTGGTTTTGGGCATTTCTTCAGTAAAGCGAATTTTGACAATCGACTTTGCACTCTTAAAGCCATACTTCCAAGGCACCACAATTCTGACGGGCGCGCCATTTTGTTTTGGTAGAACTTCTCCATACAAACCAAAGGTCAGCAGCGTCAATGGATTCATCGCCTCGTCTATACGCAAGCCCTCTCGATATGGCCACTCAATGATGTTGCTTTTAATCCCTGGCATTTGTTTTTTATTGGCCAGAGAAATAAATTCTACGTACTTGGCAGAACCTAGAGGCTCGACTTTATTGATCAACTTCGATAAAGAGTAGCCATCCCATGGAATGACCATTGACCAGCCTTCAACACAGCGCATGCGATAGATGCGCTCTTCCATTGGGGCTAGCTTTAAAAGTGCATCAATATCCAAGGTAAGCGGTTTTTTGACTAAGCCCTCAATCGAAATAGACCATGGGCGAGTTTGCAAGGTATGGGCGTATTCAGCGGGATCGGCTTTATCTGTACCAAATTCATAAAAGTTGTTATAGCTCGTCACATACTTGTATGGAGTGAGTTCATCTTTCGAGGAATAAGCTGTATTGAGTGCTGCACTTAACTTTTCGGGATTCGCTGCCAAAGCCTGTCTTGAAAACCAAGGAGCTAAAGCAGCCCCAAAAGTACCAGCTGCTGAAGCCTTAATTAAGGTGCGGCGATGTTCAAAGACAGCTTGAGGTGTAATGTCACTAGCTGATATGGTCTTATCGATAAAACGCATGGTGCCCCCAATCAATGTAATGACCTTATTTTGCTACTGATAGCAATTTATTGCTTGTCAAGCAATACCCTTTGTTTTCTCAAGAAAAAAGGCAAACCCGAAAGTTTGCCTTTATCTACCAAGGTTTACTTTAATTACGCTCTAGCTGCTGCTTTCAGAGCTGCATTGAAGGTGGCGCTAGGACGCATGATGACTTTGCACTTCTCAGGATCAGCCACAAAGTAACCACCAATATCTGCTGGCTTCCCTTGAACTGCTTTGAATTCAGCAATAATCTTCTGCTCATTCTCGATCAGAGATTTAGCTAAAGGCGCAAAGTAGGCTTGCAATTCTTTATCTTCAGTCTGTGCCGCTAATGCCTCAGCCCAGTACATAGCCAAGTAAAACTGGCTACCGCGATTATCTAGCTCACCAGTACGTGGAGATGGTGACTTATTGTTGTCCAACAATTTACCAGTGGCCTCATCTAAAGTGCGGGCCAAGATTTTCACCTTAGGATTGCCTGTCTTATCGCCAATATCCTCTAAAGAGACCGCTAGAGCCAAGAACTCGCCCAATGAATCCCAACGCAAGTGGTTTTCTTCCACTAGCTGCTGAACGTGCTTTGGAGCAGAGCCGCCAGCACCAGTTTCAAAAAGACCGCCGCCTGCCATCAAAGGCACGATAGATAACATCTTTGCGCTAGTGCCTAATTCCATAATAGGGAATAAATCGGTGAGGTAATCACGCAAGATATTACCGGTTACAGAAATAGTATCTTTACCGCGAATGACGCGCTCCAAGGTGTAACGCATAGCACGAGTCTGAGACATGATTTGAATATCGACACCCTTCAGATCGTAATCTTTTAGGCAAGCGTTAACTTTCTTAATCAACTCGGCTTCGTGTGGACGGTAGTCATCCAACCAAAATACTGCTGGAGTATTAGAAAGACGTGCACGTTTGACCGCCAACTTCACCCAGTCACGAATTGGAGCATCTTTCAATTGGCACATACGCCAGATATCACCTTCTTCAACGTTTTGCTCGAGCAGTACAGTACCGTCATCAGCAACGATGCGAGCTACACCAGCCTCAGAGATTTCAAAAGTCTTGTCATGTGAACCATACTCTTCAGCCTGTTGAGCCATTAAGCCAACGTTAGGTACAGTACCCATCGTAGTTGGATCAAAGTTACCGTGTGTCTTACAGAAGTTGATCATTTCTTGATAGATACGAGCAAAAGTACTTTCTGGAATCACCGCTTTAGTGTCATGCAAGCGGCCATCAGCGCCCCACATCTTGCCACCAGCACGAATCATTGCTGGCATAGAAGCGTCGACAATCACATCGCTTGGGGAATATAAGTTGGTAATACCTTTAGCTGAATCAACCATCGCCAGTGCTGGACGGTGTTCATGACAAGCGTGTATATCTTGAATAATTTCTTCGCGCTTGGACTCTGGCAGAGTCTTGATCTTTTCATAAAGGCTGCTCATACCGTTATTGACATTGACGCCCAACTCTTCAAACAACTTAGCATGTTTAGCAAAAGCGTCTTTGTAAAAAATCTTTACAGCATGTCCAAATACGATCGGATGAGAGATCTTCATCATGGTGGCTTTCACGTGCAAGGACCACATCATGCCAGTCTTATAAGCATCTTCGATTTCTTTTTCGTAGAACTCACAAAGTGCTTTTTTGCTCATATACATACTGTCGATAATCTCGCCAGCCAATAAAGAGACCTTAGGTTTGAGGACAATGGTCTTACCACTTTTAGTAAGCAAATCCATCTTCACATCACAGTCTTTGGTCATCGTCATTGACTTTTCACCGGCGTAGAAATCACCGCCATGCATGTGCGATACATGTGTACGAGAAGCTTGGCTCCACTCACCCATCGAATGAGGATGTTTGCGAGCAAATTGTTTCACTGCATTAGGCGCACGGCGATCAGAATTGCCTTCGCGCAATACTGGATTAACAGCGCTTCCTAAACACTTAGAGTAACGCGCCCGAATGGCTTTTTCTTCCTCAGTCTTAGGATCATCCGGGAAGTTAGGGATTTTGTAACCCTTAGATTGCAACTCTTTAATTGCTATTTGCAACTGGGGCACAGAAGCGCTGATATTGGGCAGCTTGATAATGTTGGTATCAGGCATCAAAGTCATCTTGCCAAGTTCAGCCAAGTTATCGGGAACTTTTTGTTCTTGGGTTAAGAAATCAGGAAATTCAGCCAAGATACGGGAAGCAACAGAAATGTCACTCTTCACAATCTCAACGCCAACAGGTGCGGTAAAAGTACGAATAATTGGCAGGAATGCACAAGTCGCCAAGAGTGGCGCCTCATCTGTCAGCGTGTAAATAATCTTTGATTTCTCTGAAGCCATTAACGTTTCCTTAATAGTGAAAAATTTACTGGGCCAGGTTTTTGCCTCGCCAGTCTCACATCCCCATTTTGCAAGCCGCTTTTAGCGCACCCATTGCTAATGAGAGGAGTCCTCTATTTTAAATCATCAGGCTTGGCAAAACTGCCCGATTTGAGGCTTAAAACTCCTAATGCTGCCCTAATTAAGGGAATTCACCGTAAACTGCAGCTCATGACTGGCAAGCACCCTTTACTCAACAAAAACTTGGTGCTCCTCATTGTTTGCCAGGGTCTCTTCCTGACTAATAACGTCACCTTTATTGCGATTAATGGTTTAGTTGGCTTTAGTCTTGCACCCCTGGCTTGGATGGCCACCTTGCCTGTCATGGGCTATGTGGTGGGGGCAGCTTTTGCCACCTCAATCGTAGCTAAATCCCAGAATTACTTTGGACGTAAGGTTTCATTTCAACTGGGTTTATTGGTGGCGATGCTTTCAGCGCTCATATGCGCCTATGCTGCGATTACCAGAAATTTCTGGCTCTTGGTGGCAGGAACCTTTATTGCAGGCTACTACAGTGCTAATGGACAACTCTACCGCTTTGCTGCTGCTGAACTGACTGAAGCAAGTCAGCGCGATAAAGCGGTTTCCTGGGTATTGGCAGGCGGCATTCTGGGGGCAGTCATTGGGCCCAACTTAGCCTCATGGACACGTGATCTATTTGATACCGCTTTTTTAGGCGCCTACCTCACTCTCTCAATCGCTGCTGTGATTGGCATCGTAGTGATGCAACTCATTCACTTTCCAGAAGAATTCAAAACATCGCATGCACTTTCAGATGGACGCCCGCTCAAGATGATCCTTCAGCAGCCAGTCTTTATGGTTGCAGTGATAGGTGCTTCACTAGGTTATGGCGTCATGAATCTTTTGATGGCAGCCACACCTTTAGCAATGCAGATTTGTGGGCTCCCTTTTTCAGATACCGCCCTAGTCCTAGAGTGGCACGTCATTGGTATGTTTGCCCCAGGGTTCTTTACAGGCTCCCTGATTCAACGTTTTGGCGCTCTCAAAATTATGGGCATTGGCGTGGTTCTCAATTTCATTTGTATCGCGATTGCATTAACAGGCACTGATCTCCATCAATTCTTAATTGCACTCTTTTTGCTTGGTGTTGGCTGGAATTTCTTATTCACTGGTTCTACTTCATTAGCAATGACTGCCTATAAACCAAATGAACGCGATAAAGCCCAGGCAGCAATTAACTTTTTTGTTTTCGGAACGATGGCATTTACCTCATTTGGGTCAGGAGCGCTAATTACCTCTCAAGGTTGGAACATCCTTAACTTTGGATCACTCATTCCTGTCTTCGTTACGGGAATGGCATTGCTTTGGCTGGCAAAGCAACATCGGCAAAAACAATCGGCTTAAGAAACTTTTGCTAGAGGCAAATTAAATAGCAGATTTTGGGGTTTGAGTTTTAATTGCTGCTGCTCATTCATAGCGATCGCCATATAAACTGGCTTCCCTAGCTGTGCGGATGCTACGGCTGCATCATCCACAAAATCTAGGCGAAAGAGGCAAATCACTTTAGCTAGCTCTTCGGCCTCGACCAAATCCTTGTTGTAAAGCTTATTAAGTATCTCGGTGGCTGCTGCATCTAAGCCCACATGCCAAGACCATTTAGGATCACTAATTTGCTGCATGGGTGTAATGCGTACCTTGGCTCCCAGGAAATGCTCTATCCATTTTTCCAAGACACGACAAAAGCGGTTAATGGGTTCATGTCCAAAATTGAGTTGCACCGCGAAATCAAAGTCTTCATTTCGATTCCAGTACTCACTGGCATTTTCTTCATGCAGTACGTCGAGGTCAGCCGATCGCATTGTCATAGACTTACCTTTCAGCAAATCCATAATGTTTCCAGTATCACCTGCTTGCGCATTACGTGTAACGGTCTCATCATCCGCGCCCATCACAATGGCGTCCTCAAGAATGGTAATTTTTTGAGTTCTAAAAAATAACTCACTCATGCGGACATCTAAAGGATCAGCCTGATCGCCCAAAATATGCCTGACAAAGATTTGTGCGAGTTGCGCCACGAATAAAGGCGGCACATCAACGCCCTCACCCTTAAAAAGACTCATGTAAAAACTCTCTAAAGAGCTTGCTGCCACTAGTCGCTTGCGATAACGCAACCAAACTCGGTAGTTCTCTTGAATATCCTCGTCAGCCATAGAGGCGATTTCATCCTCTGCAATATCAGCCCGGGGGTTTTCAGCAAGTCGCTGGTGGAGGGATAGCTCAATAGGGCAGGACTCAGGGACCAAGCGAAGCTCGGGCCTTTGTAAATAGGTGCGCAAAAAGTCGTCCGTCAGCAAAAGCTGTTGGTCAGGACCAACTATTAGGGTTTGATATGCAGAATTTGGCCAGTAATTTGTCATGCGCTTGGGTTAAATGATGCCCGCTAGGTGGATCAACAAAGCTCAGAATATACTAGCTAGTCAATTTGTGTGAAATAGGAAAACATCATGAGTGAACTCAAAAAAATCGATACCGTCCTCGGAGATGGAAAAGAAGCAGTAGCTGGTAATCACGTTGACGTGCATTACACAGGCTGGCTTTATGATGAAACAGCAGCAGATCATAAAGGCCAGAAGTTTGATAGCTCACTCGATCGTGGACAGCTCTTTAGTTTCCCCTTGGGTGCTGGAAATGTCATTAAGGGCTGGGATGAAGGGGTGGCAGGCATGAAGATTGGTGGCAAGCGTACCCTAATCATTCCTTCTGAGATGGGTTATGGGGCAAGAGGTGCTGGTGGCGTGATTCCACCGAATGCCACTCTCGTATTTGATGTTGAATTACATGGCGTGAATTAAAAACACGTCAAACTCAATCCCTGCAATATCAAAAGCCACCCTAGGGTGGCTTTCTTATTTCTACTAATACTCTTTAAGGCTGATAGGAGAATTAAGAACGCAATTCCTTGCCATTGAGTGTCAAGCGATTAGTAGGTCGTGTTTGACAAAGACTAATGAGACGATTTCTTTCTGCCATGACCTTATCCGTATAACCACCATCATCTTCGGCATTCGCAGCACCTACATAAAACTTTAAGCCATTACGTAAAGAGCCTGCAGTAGCAATCAAATACTTAAGGATATAGGCGCCAACGCGGATATTGACCTCTGGCTTTACTGCCTCAGTGGTACCGCCATACAAAGCATATTTATCTTTGTGCACGGAAGTCATGACTTGCATTAAACCTTCTGCGCCAGCATGACTCTTTATATTGGGGTTGAAGTTTGATTCAATTGAAATCACCGCTAAAAGGAGTACTGGATCAATATTGACTTCTTTAGCAATCAAGATAGTGTTAGAAACATATTCTTCAATCTTGGCGCGATCAAGGCTGTATTTCTTTTCAAAGAAATCTGCAACCGCTCTCTGGTTCTGAATCGAACCCATCAAATTACTATCTAAGGCTTGTGGGTCAATCTTGGATGTCGGAATACGATCAGCCAAATGAGAAATGGACCTCACTTGCAATTGAGCTACAGAAGGCATTAACAAAGCTACCGGCTGTTGCTTGGCAGGATTGAGGCCGATAGAAGTGGAATTCGATTTACCGTAGATCACCGTAGCAATTTCAGTACTGGCAGCTTCATGGCTAACTTCGTTTTCGGCCTTGTATTGTTCAAGCATGCCAAAGCCATTACTCCAAACAATATGACGAGCCTCATCAGGTACTAGGAAACGAGCCAAATCAAAAGGGCCGGCATTTGTACCATTTCCCGATAGCCACAGGCCAACCACCATAAATACAGTAACAAGGACTAGGCCATTGATGACTCTGTAGACTGGAGTCATGGCATATGCCAGCAGATTTTGAGCAACCAAGCTTACTGGTTGCGTCTTCTGCGTTTCATTCAAATTGTCTCTTAAGCATTTACTCATCTATTTATTTGCGTAAGCTAAAACCTAGTGAAGCTATATCAGGCTTATGCTGCAACGCAATATCTAAAAAACATGGGTCATCCTAAAAAGGTTCTTATATCAAGTCAAGCATAAGCAAGTCTATTTCAATAACTTTTCAATCTTGAATTAGGGGAGATCCCGTATATGGTCTCTCATTTTTATAATTAATCTATTTAATTCAATGACTTATAAAAGTTAATGGGCACTAATTTCATAGTGTAAAAAAATGGTTAAATTCTGACTTTTTTATAATTTGGAGGGAAAAATGCTCATCAAAAACCATATATCTAGTATTTGGAATGGTCTTTATTTCTACCGGTAGTATCTAGTCAAAATCGGTATAGGCCATGATTGTTCAAGCTCTTCGAACGAAAAAAGAGGGTTGAATGTGATTTTTGGATCCTGGAAAAGCCAAAATCTTATTAGCTCTGGAGCTAGCTTATGTACTTTGCACTTATCAAAAATGAATCAGGCTTTTTGCTCCACGCCCTACACTTAGACCCTATGAAATTGTTTCGCAAGTTAGTCATCCTCCTAGCCCTTGTCCCTTCCTTTGGAGCTCATGCTGCATTCGAGGAATGTAAAGACCTGTTTCCTAAGCAACAAATACCAAGCAGCCAGCAAGCTGGTCGTGACCTGTGTTTCGATAGCTTTGCTATCTATTACTCCCCGACTGATAAGAAGCCCATCTATACAGTTGAGAAACTGAGTCGAGAGCAATTGTTAGCCCCTCACCCTCGCAGAAGCAACCAGTTTTATGAGGAAGCCAGGCTGCCACTTGCAGAGCGGGCAATGCTCTCGGACTACCGTGGCAGCGGTTTTGACCGTGGTCATAACGCCCCAGCGGGAGATATGACAAATGAAAGGTCCATGGCTCAGTCCTTTTCTTTGGCCAATATGATGCCGCAGGCCAGACAGAATAACCAAGGGATTTGGGCTAAGAATGTAGAAGAGCCAACCCGGCAGTACGTCAAAAGAGCAGCTGGTGATGTTTATGTATTTACGGGCTCATCTGGAAATAGCGGCAGCATTGGGCGAGGTCAGGTCACTATTCCGAGTCATCTTTATAAATTGGTTTATGACCCGAGTAAGAATCTGGCTTGGGCTTATTGGATAGACAATACCAATGAAGCTACCATGTCGCCTCCCATCACTTATCAAGAGCTAGTGAATAAAACGGGGATTGATTTTCATTTGCCCGTCAATAACGAAGCAAAAAAGTTGCAGCAAGCAGCAAGCGAAGCTAAGCCAAATAAGGCTGTCATAGGGGGTTGGTATCCCGTCTTCTTTGATGATTACTCAAGTGCCAAACTCGATCAACTCCTTAATAGCATTAAAGAAGGTCGAGTAGCCAGTATTCAGATTCAATATGATCGTAATAGCGAGTTAGCCAAGAAGATCGCTAGCCAGATTCAATCGCAAAGTCTAATCATTCCTAGTCTGATACAAAGTAGTCCGCCAGATTCTGCAAACATCACTTATGAACGCAATCGTGTAACAGCCATCGTTTACTCAAAGTAAGTTCGCTTTAGCTTTCAAGCCATGCGCCTGCTGTATAGGCGCTAAGAGCCCGCGCAGTCCGTTGTGATCTAGCGTATGCATCAACTCTAGCAACTGTCCCAACTCCCCTTTAGGGAATCCTTCACGTGCAAACCAAGCTAAATAATTTCCTGGTAGCTCAGCCAATGCACGCCCAGCATATTTGCCAAAAGGCATTTTCATTAAAACGAGTTTTTCTAAGGCTTCTGCATTCATTGAATAGAAATCTTACAAGCAAAGACAATCAGCCCTAAAAATCATGCCATTTATTAGGTAATGGTCATTTTTCTATTTGAGAATCATTCTCATTTAGAGTATATTGAGAACTGTTCTCATTTAGACTTTTTCAACCACCAACCTAAATATGACTATGAAATTAACTATCAAAAGATTACTTACCTTTAGCTTCATTCTTGCAACTGCCCTGCATTTCTCTTTTGCCTTTGCTGGGGAAGGTGTATTTGGCTGGATCTATACCCTTGATCTTCAGCCTAAGGGAAAATTGGAGTTTGAGCAGCGTCTACAGTTAAATCAACAACAAGCAGCTGGAAGTTACGAAGCGTGGACGGCGAGATCTGAGTTGGAATATGGCTTAACAAATGATTTACAAATTGCTGGCTATATCAACTCGTATTACACCAACGCTAGCCAGAATTACACCAACCCAGAAGCCTGCGGAGAAGAGCCGACATGCACTGGAGGCTATGCAGTTCCCTCTTCGCACGATCCAGCCACCCCCTATAGAAAGAGCGGTATCGAGGGTGGCTCACTAGAGGCTATTTATAGACTGACTAACCCCGTGACATCACCCGTTGGCGTTGGCTTCTATCTAGAGCCCACCTGGGGAAGAAATAAAGATCAGATTGAAGCAAGGCTCTTATTGCAATCGAACTTCATTGATGACCGCTTGATACTAGCCAGTAACGTCGTAGTTGCTAATGAACGCTTGAAGTTTATTGAGAACGGTAACGTACCTGAATCCATGCTCGATATTTTAGTGGGTGCTAGCTACCGCTTTGCACCCAAGTGGTCAGCCGGAGTTGAGGCACGTTTTCATAATGACTATTCAGAGCTGAACTTACGTAACCAGGTTCAACGCGCAACCTTTGTTGGTCCGAATATGCACTACGCAGCAAAAGACTGGTGGGTCACAGGCGCTTGGCGTTATCAACTAGCAGGTGGTAATTGCATGGGCGGTGGCGAAGCCGAGTGCTCCAATGCACGAGTCTGGGATAGCCATACCGTGAATGAATTTATCGTTAAAGTCGGCTTTCCGCTCAACTAAAAATAGATATATCAATGAGATGAATTGGAAACCAAACCCATTTGCAATCTTTGGGATAGCAATGATGAGCACACCCATCATTGCTCAAGCAAAAATATATATGTCTATTGAGCAAGCTCAGAAAATCTTTTTTCCTAGCCAGTCACTCACAAAGTCACCGATCATTATTAGCGACGAGTTGCAAGAAAAAATGCGCTTAGCTTCAAGTATTCGGCACCCCTTTCGGGGAGATCGTATCTGGAAAACATCTGATGGCAATTGGCTCATCATTGATGAAGTGATAGGCAAACACGAAATGATCACTTATGCAGTAGCACTTAACTCTAATGGAAGTATTTTAGGTATTGAAATACTTGAATATATTGAATCTTATGGCTATGAAGTAGCTGAGGTCGATTGGCGCAAACAATTTGTCGGCAAGACTGCAAAAGACCCTATCAAACTCAATCAAGACATTCAGAATATTGGTGGTGCCACTCTTTCTTGTAAGCACATAACCGATGGTGTAAAGCGTGTAACAAGCTTACATGACTTGTCACTGAAAACAATCAGATGAGGCGTTGCCAAGCACTACTAGGAACATTTGTTGAGATTTCTACTGATCAAGACGATAGCCAAGCCATCAATGAGGCATTTTCTGCAATAAAACAGGTGCAAGACTTAATGAGCTTTCATGATCCTTCAAGTGAGCTCAATGTCATTAATCAAACAGTCCACCTAGAACCAGTGGCGATCCACTCTTGGACTGCAAAGGTACTCAAAATTGCTCAAGAGATTTATGAACAATCGAATGGCTTATTCAATTGCGGCATTGGCCACCGCTTAGTGGCAGCAGGATTACTTCCTTGCCATATGGATTTATCGATATATCAAATGAGCGGAATTGAAGATATTCGCTTTATTGATCCACAGATCATTATTTCTTCTAAGCCATTGTGCTTAGACCTTGGAGGTATTGCCAAAGGCTTCGCGGTTGACAAAGCAGTAGAAAGCTTGATCTCATGTGGAATTGAATCTGCTTGCGTTAATGCCGGTGGCGACCTACGGGTGTTTGGCCCAATCCCAAGGTCAATTCAAATTCGGAACCCAAGCCGACCTACGGAGTTAATCAACATTGGCTCACTACAAAATGGCGCTATTGCCACCAGTAGCCTCTACTTTTCTAAGAGAGATCAACTACAAAGCCACATCATTGATCCATTTGCACAAGACGAATCTGAAGTACACCTTCATTTCTCAGACTCTTATTCCATTGTGGCAAAGGAATGTGTTTATGCGGATGCCCTCACTAAGGTGCTGGCACTCTCTCAGGCGACAGATCACCCCTGCTTCAATTACTTTTCTGCTCAGGCAATCAAAATCACTACATGAGTCGCCTAGGAAAAATGCCTACTTGGCAACGATTCTTTGTCATTGGAGGCATGCTAGCTTGCTCAATTAGTGGAAGTCTTTATTTACTTGGCCATGAATTTCAGATTCAACGCTCACTCTTGGGCAATCGCCATATCTTGGCTGCTCATGGAATCTTTGCGGTGCTAGCAACTCTAGCTCTAGGCTCAGTCCTATCCTTTCATCTCAAAGCTGGAATTAAATCGAAAAAGAAGTGGTTTAGTGGCTTTAGCCAGCTCAGTTTTTTGGGGACCCTATTAATTACTGGAGCCTTACTATATTACGGACCTGCCAATATTCGAGATGAGGTCGTCATCACGCATTGGGTAGTTGGAATTGCGTTCTTCGGCACATTTGTATTGCACGGTTTCAGAAAAAATGAGTCCTGAAAAGATCTACTGCTTTCTGAACCACTTTTCTAGACTTGGCCAAAACAAATTGACAAATAGACCAACAATCACCAACCCTGCAGCCAATATTTTCCAAAATGGCAAAGGTTCGCTTAAGAAGAAAGCCGATGCCCCCATGCCAAAGATAGGAACTAATAGTGGTGCGGGTGCAACTACCGCAGCAGGATGTTTTGATAACAACCAACCCCATGCTGCATATCCAAAAAGGGTGTTACCCCAAGACTGCCAGAAAACTCCAAGCCAAGCACCAAGAGGTGCGGTCACTAAGGAAGTAGTGAGAGACTCCCAGCCACCCTCAAAAATCAAAGACATTGCAAGTAGTGGCGGGACAGAAAATAGGCTCGCCCAAACTACATAAGAAAGCATATTGATTGATCCAGCTCGGCGGCTCGTAGTATTTGCTATGCCCCATGACAATCCAGCTAAAACCACCAAGGCCAAACCTAAAACAGTAGTTGAAGCATCGGTGTGGACTGCAATGATTCCCAAACCCGCCATTGCTATCGCAACCGCAACCACCTGATACAGTCGCAACTTTTCTTTAGCGAAAAACATCGCAAAGCCAATCGTAAAAAATACCTGTGTCTGAATCACTAAGGAGGCCAATCCCGGGGATATGTGACCGTCGATGGCATAGAATAGGACTCCAAATAGCCCTACCCCAATTGCAATCCCATAAACACAAAGATTACTCCAAGGCACCTTAGGCCTTGGGACAAAAAAGACTGCGGGCAATAGCGCAAAGACATATCGTAAGGCAGCGAACAAGAATGGTGGAAAGCTCTCAAGAGAAACTTTAATCACTACAAAGTTTGTGCCCCATACGGCCACTATGGCTAAAGCTAAAAGTAAGTGACTGAGCGGTAGCTGATTGCTTTTGTATGCAGCCTTATTCACCTGTAAGTAACTCCGCAACACGCTCAGCCATCATCATCGTTGGAGCGGCGGTATTACCTGAAGTGATATAGGGCATAGCAGAGGCATCCACTACGCGTAGGTGATGTATACCCCTAACACGCAGTTCAGAATCGAGCACTGCCATTGGATCCTCAGAGCGCCCCATCTTACAAGTGCCCACCGGATGAAAGATGGTTGTACCAATATCCCCTGCGGCTTCGATTAACTCTTCTTCAGTTTGATATTGCTTACCGGGTTTGTATTCTTGAGGGGAATATGGCTGGAGCGCTGGACTTTGAACAATATTGCGCGTGAGGCGCAAAGACTCGGCAGCCACTTTACGGTCTTCCTCAGTGGATAGGTAATTGGGATGAATCGCTGGCGATGCTTCGGGATCAAGCGAGATAATGTGAACACTTCCCCTAGAGGTAGGTCTTATATTACAAACACTTGCGGTAAATGCATTAAAGGAATGTAAATCTTCGCCAAACTTACCTAGCGATAAAGGTTGCACGTGGTATTCCACATTGGCAGTTTTTTGTGAAGGTGAACTATAAGCAAAGGCTCCTAATTGAGATGGAGCCATAGACATTGGACCTGTGCGCTTGAGAAGATACTCTAGACCAATCATCAGCTTGCCAAACCAAGAGTTGGAAGTGGTATTTAAAGTCTTAATACCATCAACTTTATAAACCATGCGCAATTGCAAATGGTCTTGTAAGTTTTCACCAACGCCAGGCAAGTCTGCTATCACCGGAATTCCTAAAGAGCGAAGGTGCGCAGCTGCCCCAACACCTGAGCGTTCCAAAATTTGCACACTACCAATAGCGCCAGCGCTTAATAAGACTTCGCCGCCTTGATCAATAGCACATAAAGCCTCGCTAGCCACGCCATCCTTGACGTATTCCACTCCTAGGCAATTCTTAGCAATGGGATCAATCTTGAGTTTGTTCACTAACGCCTCTGTTATCACCGTTAAGTTGCTACGCTTGGCGGCGTCCCTCAAAAATGCTTTGGAAGCATTCAATCTCCATCCCGCACGTTGATTGACATCAAAATAGCCAACGCCAAAGTTATCGCCTTGATTAAAGTCATCCGATGCCGGAATACCGGCCTCTACTGCGGCTTCTTTAAACTTATCCATGATGGGCCAGCGCAAGCGTTGCTTTGAGACGGTCCACTCACCACCCTTAGCGTGCCATTGATTAACAGTTCCATAGTAGTCCTCAAATTTCTTATAGCGGGTCAAAGCATTTTCCCAAGACCAAGCCTCATCACCAGTAGCTTCCACCCAAGACTGGTAATCGCCTGCTTGGCCTCGCATATAAATCATGCCATTGATTGATGAACATCCACCCAATACGCGACCTCGTGGATACAAAAGTGAGCGCCCATTCAGACCTTTTTCAGCAATCGTCTTAAATCGCCAATCTGCTCTAGGGTTATCGATGCAATAGAGATAGCCCACTGGAATGTGAATCCAAAGATAGTTATCGCGCTTACCTGCCTCGAGAAGCAAGACCTTCTTATTGGGGTTTTCTGTCAATCGTTTAGCCAACATACAACCTGAACTGCCCGCCCCAATGATGATGTAGTCGTAGGTGTTGGATTGAGTCATGTTCTTTGGCTTGGATATAGCGATGTCTTTTGCACTGCCTATTATATTTGCCAAGCTTGAAAGTTGAGCATCTGATCAGAATAGGCCAATACCCGTCTAAAATGAGGGTATGCATATTAATGAGAAGAATCGCACCCCAAAGCTTGCCGAGCCTGATGATGGACCCAGCAAATCGGAGTTAAAGCGCCAAATGACAGAACGCCAGAAATTGGCCGAAGTCTTGGCAGCCCTCAGTAGTGATGCCCTTAAAACCATTCCGATGGATGAGGCTATCAAAGTAGCGATCGCTGAAACCAATAAAATCAAAAGTTTTGAAGCGATTCGTCGCCATAAACAATACCTTGGCAAGCTCATGCGCTTTTTAGACGAAGAAGAGCTCGACGCGATTCAAAAACGACTCGATGCGATTCAGGGTGTTAGCAAAGCAGAAACTGCTAAGCTGCATTTTTTAGAGAGCTATCGGGATAGACTGATTGCGAATGATGAAACTTTTACCAAGATGATTGAACAATATCCTGATATGGATATTCAGAATATGCGTACCTTGATTCGTAATGCCCGCCGTGAGAAAGAACAGAACAAGCCACCTAAGGCTTATCGTGAAATCTTTCGTGTCTTAAAGGATATGGGGCTTTAAGTTTTCTTAAGCCTAAACCTTTAACTTCAACGCCGGTATCTCAACCCAGCGATACAAGTAATTTGCGGCAATAGTACTGCAAGCCACTACTCCCAACATCAAAGCGATTGCCAGCGCACCACTTTCATGAGCATGAAGATTGGTAGCAATATAAAGCGTATTGGCTAGCAAGATAAAGGCGAAGTGGATTAAGAAGGCGCTGTAAGAGCGCTGACTACCCCAGGCAATAGCTTTTGTTATGCGATTTGAATCTACTCCGCTTGCTGGGTAAGGCGTATTTCCCCAAAACAATAGTGCGATTGCCACAAACCAAGCTAAGAAGTTTCTTAACCATATTTGGTGAACAGAAGATATTGCAATGATGGCGCCAATCACAAATAAAGCAAGCTTTGCCAAACGATTAACATTTTGGTTATCAAAGCACTTTGCTAGATAGGCTAAGACGCCTAATCCATATGCGCCAATGAAATAAATGAAGTAAGCCTCGTAAGCGCCAGAGCGATTAAAGAACAGTAAGGAGCTCACTGCTAAAACACTGAGAACCCAAATCACCGATTGATATCTCGGGAAAGTAATTAACAAAATTGCCAATATGGAATACAGCTGCCAATCAATCGCGATATACCAAGCACCAGCTGAGATGGAATCTAAGCCCAAGATTCCCTGAATAAAAAAGAGATGGGCTATAAATTGCGAGAGTGTCTCTGCCTGACCCACATACTCATCGTTTACCCAAAGGCGCGCAATATAAGCACAAGCTATGGTGAAGATCAATGCGGCCGCATACGGCGAAAATAATCGTAAATAGCGATTCAGAATGACTTTAAGCAAGCCATGAGCGCTAAATTTGATATTGGCAAAGCGACTTAAAGACTGCGCCGCTAAATAGCCCGCCATCACCAAAAAGATTTGTACTGCATAACGCCCATACTCGAACAGCCACGTCATGATGACAGGCAGTACTGTGCGAGCATCTTCTGCAATTTGCCCGTAACTAGAGAGATGGTGAAGAATAATTAAAAGGGCTGCAAAGACCTTTAGAAAATCAATCAGAAATAATGGTGAAGATTGCTTCAAAACTTCACTTCGCCATCACTTCGATTTTGGCTTGGCCTTACCCATCAAAGAAGCTAGCAAAGGGTTTGCCTCTGCTAGCTCTTTTTTGGTTTTGGCTTTATCTGCTGCGCTTAATTTAGGTGTCTTAGCAGCATTCTTCATCCGCTGAGCTGTTGCTAAGCCTAAATTTTTGTACAGGTCAGTTTTTTTCATTGACATCAGAAACACTCTTTACGGTGATTATCTTAAATTGACTTGTTTGTTTATTTATTAGCCACAGTTTTAGCCAATGAGCGTGCAGCAAAGCCCAAGAACAGTAAAGACCAACCTTGCAGGAGTAATTCAATCGCAATCAAGAAACCAGGCAACCACAAGCTGGCTGTTGGAAAACCATTCATGATCAGTACACCCAGCAAAATAGAGATCGCTGCTGAAAGTACCATCCAGATCCACTCGCCAAACTGACGGTGTTGGAATGCGGAGATTAAACGCAATACACCCGTTACAAAAAAGAACGCAGCCATCCATAAGGTAATGACTTCAAGCGCTGGAATCGGAAATGCCCATATATAGATGGCGCCAACAATATAAATAATGGCAAAAACAATTTGCACGCTCACACTCTTCCATCCCGAAGACTGAAACGCATGGACACCTTGCAAGATGCCGCCAGCAAATAAAAAGACACCTAAAATATTGACGGATAAAAAGGAAAAGAATACCTGACCAGTAATACCAATCATGCCTAGAATGATAAATAAAATACCAAGGCCAATGAGGGCTCCTGGAACTTTAGCGGCCGCCCCTAATACTTTGGTACGGATCTCCTGAATTTGAGTGCTAGATAGTTCGGTCATAAAAGTGGCTTTCTATTGAGTACTGCAATTAAACATCAAAGAGATAGTGGTTAAAAATACTGCTACTTATAAAGTGTTATCAACGGAATCAATGAATTCTCGTACCGTGCTATTAAATGCAGCTGCTTGTTCAATATTAGACAAATGTGCAGCATCCTCTAACACCACCATCTTAGACCCATCAATCAGGCGATGAAGGACTATGCCCTGCTCTACTGTACAGGCTGGATCATAACGCCCTGAGAGCACTAAAGTCGGGGTTTTGATTTTGAGCAACATGGTGCTTTGTGCCATATCTCGCACTGCACTGCCGCAAGCCATATAACCATTCACATCTGTAGCCAAAATCATTTGACGTACCTTTTTAATATCTTGGGGTGCACGCTCAATAAAGGGGGCTGTAAACCAACGCTTGATAGTGCCATCGACTAAACCGGCAATACCTTGTGATTTAGCGATCTCAAAACGCTCTTCCCACAAACTGCGTGGCGGCATTTCAGAAGCAGTATTGCAAAGTGATAAAGAATAAATGCGCTCAGGATAACGAGCACCCAATTGCTGACCAATCATGCCACCAATCGAAAGCCCCATAAAATGCGCTTTCTCAATACCAAGGGCGTCTAATAGTCCAACGGCATCGTCCGCGAGTTGGGCAATACTGTAAGGTCCAGGGCTTACCTCTGAGCCGCCGTGACCACGCTTGTCATAGCGTAAGACCCGGTATCGATCGGCTAGTGCCGGGACATTCCAATCCCACATACTGCCGTTGGCCATGAGGCTATTGGCAATAAGAAGCACACGGCCATCTTTAGGGCCGTCATAACGGTAGGCCACATCAACGCCATTCACTTTTACGGTCTGTTGATCTTGCATTTGCGTCATTTATCTCTACCTTCTACTGATATTTGCTAATCTTTATGAATCTATATTTATCTATTGCCAAGAGCATGTTAGATTATCCAACGAATCAACAAAAAACTAAAAAATACTCAGGAGACAAGATGCGTAACCCATCTAAACAGGGGCTACAAGCCCTCAATACTCACTATCTAGATAAGCTCATCCTTGCCTTCAGCCTTTGCTTTGGGATAAGCCTAGTTCAGGCTCAAAACTATCCCAACCGTACCGTCAAAATGATTGTTCCTTTAACGACAGGTTCAGGCGCAGATATTGCAGGACGCGTCGTTGCAAAAAGTCTGACCGAAACCTGGAAGCAACCAGTCATTATTGAAAATCGTCCAGGTGCTGGCGGACTCATTGGTACCGGAGTAGTGGTGAACTCCGAGCCAGATGGCTATACCTTGCTAGTGCAATCAGCATCTTATGCAGCCAATCCAGCAATTTATAAAAAGCTTCCTTATGACCCACTTAAGAGTTTGATTGATGTCGCTATTCTGGGGCAAACACCGTATGTGATGATTACTGCAGCAGATGGTCCCTATCAAACGATTCGAGATTTAGTGATTGCCGCAAAATCCAAACCTGGAGAAATCACCTTTGCTTCCGCTGGTGTTGGTAGTTCCACCCACCTCGCTGCCGAATACTTTAATCAAGTGATGGGCATCAAACTCATTCATGTACCTTATAAAGGTTCGCCAGAAGCCATCTCTGACACGATGTCAGGGCGCACTGCTTTTTACATGGCGCCGCTAGACACCGCCATTGGCCAGCTTAAAGGTGGCAAGGTACGCGCACTTGGAGTGACAAGTAAAACGCGTAATGCGGCAGTTCCAGAAATTCCTAGCATTGCTGAGCAAGGCTATCCCAACTTTGAGATTGGTTTGTGGTTTGGCGTTTGGGCACCTGCTGGCACTCCACCTGCGATTGTGAAAAAGATTAATCAAGACATTAATCAAGCAATGCAAGATCCTGAAGTGAAAACTGCTTATGAGACTAAAGGTATTAAAGCTACTCCAATGAGTCCTGCAGAATTTGCAAAGTTTGTTCGAGAAGAAATGGCTAAGTATCAAAAGATTGCTAAAGAAGCCAATATTGAACCGCAATAAAAACAGTTATTCATTTGATCAACACTATTTCAGCGCCACTGTGCCAAGCCCCCGATCCAGAGATTCGATCTCCCAAAATTGAATTTCCGGCAGGGGCAGTAGATTGTCATGCACACGTATGCGGTCCAGCTGCTCAGTTTCCTTATGCACAGGAGCGTATCTATACCCCACCTGATGCGACTTTAGAAAGCTATCAAGCCTTATTGCAGATGCTGGGCATTGATCGTGCAGTATTAGTGCAGCCAAGTGTATATGGCACAGACAATCGCGCCATGCTTGCCGCCCTTAGAACCTATCCTAAGCAGTTTCGGGGGGTTGCCGTGATCCCCAGCGATCTAAATGAGATTAGCGATCAGTATTTAGAAGAACTGCAAGCTGCTGGAGTACGGGGCATTCGTTGCAATATTGTCGATGTCGCCGATAAATCTGCTGGACTACCAATCCAAACATTAAATGCCTTAGCGCAGCGCATTAAACCCTTTGGCTGGCATTTAGAATTACTCATGCACGTCAATGAGTATCCTGACCTAGCAAAAGTGTTTGAGAACTTTCCAGTTGATTTAGTGTTTGGACATTTTGGCTACTCTCATGCTAAACATGGGGTGAACGACAAAGGCTTTCAAGGTCTACTTGATCTCATGCGCAATGAACGAGCATGGGTCAAGATGACAGGGCCTTATCGCATCTGTGATGGTGATCTACCTTATGCTGATATGCAGCCATTTAATGACGCTGTCCTTAAGGCAAATCCTAAAAGACTCGTTTGGGGAAGTGACTGGCCCCATGTGATGGTGAAAAAGCAAATGCCGCATGATGCCCAGCTTTGTGAGCTCCTAGGGGACTGGGTAAGCGATTCTGCCCTCAGAAAATCTATCCTGGTTGATAACCCCTGTATCCTGTATGACTTTCCGGCATTTAGTGAATTAAGAAAGAACTTAGATCTTCATGGATAACACGCTTACCGTCATTCTTGGCATTGTTGCCATGCTCCTTCCCGTTGTAGTAGGGCGCCTGGTTTGGAAACGCTTTGATCAATACTTTGGGCGCAACGATGAAGCTTATATGGATAGCCTGGAATACTTCTTAAAAAAGATTGGCTCTACGATCCTAGTTGCCTTTGTCATACTCTGGATTGGGATGAGTCTGGTCTTTAATGGTAGTGCTTCTTAACAAAGCACGGCTGCATGAACGATCAAATTAAATCCATCCTACTTCAATCAAAGCTCAACTTTATAGTTCTAGCAGCTATCCTCGCCATTGCTGTTATAGGTAAGTTCACTAATCCAGAATTTACCAATACCGTTTTTGTGGCTGCAGACCAATTGGTATCAGATCTGTATATTGTGTTTGTTGCCATTACCTTGGGTGCTTTTATCCCCAACTTCAAGCTGGTGGCATTTGGCTCTATAGGTGCTTTTATTGGCCTAGCCATCCTTACCCAAGTGGGCATCTTTACCTACCTCACCATTGATTACCTATTTGCAATCCTGATTGTGATTTTGGGATTTGCCTCAATTGCTAATCTATATCGGCGCTATCGGGAAGTTGGCTTGTAAGACTAAGCAGCCATTTGAAAGATGCGAATTCGCGGCTCGATCAGCTCCAGCAGATTTCTTTTGGCCATTCGCATATCGTACTCAGACTGCAAATTTAACCAGAAACGTGGATCCATAGAAAAGAATAGACCTAAGCGCAAAGCAGTATCTGCAGTGATGGGACGAGTGCCATGAACGATTTCACTAATACGACTTGGTGAAACATCAATGTCTGCTGCAAGCTGACGGGCGGTAAGGCCCATCGGCTTCATAAAGTCCTCTAGCAAAATTTCACCCGGGTGAATTTCATCAAGTAGTTTTGTTTTCATCATATCCTCAGTGGTAATCCACAATCTCTACGTTATAAGCCCCATCCTCTTTCCAAATAAAACAAATGCGCCATTGGCCATTAATGCGAATGCTGTGTTGTTCTTTACGTTTTCCAATCAATGACTCCAACATATTGCCAGGTGGAATTCTTAAATCCAATAAATTGACTGCTGCATGAAGTTGTAACAACTTACGTCTTGCCACCCTTTCAATATTCTTAAACTTTTTAGAAGGCCTGCTATTAAATAAGTCTTCAGTAAGTTCGCATGAGAATGAACGGATCATGCGACATGATATTCTGTGAAACAGAATCTGTCAAATGGAACTTTTATCACTTTTTACTTAAGAGCTAAAAATAGGGGGCTGACGGCGACTTTAATTTAGGTAAATCTATATACCTAAATTGATATATCAAACCGACTTTTAAGTATTTGTAGAAATATCGAGAGCCCCTGACAATCGTGGGCTATGTATAAATATGACCATATTGACCAAACCCTTGTAGATCAGCGGGTTGCCCAATTTAGGGACCAGGTTGCTAGGCGCCTTGATGGTTCATTAGCCGAAGAAGAATTCCGCCCCCTACGCCTCCAGAATGGTTTGTATCACCAGCGTCATGCCTACATGCTGCGTGTAGCTATTCCCTATGGTTTATTCAATTCTGCTCAACTGCGCATGATGGCTTTGATTGCTGAAAAATATGATCGCGGCTATGGGCACTTTACTACCCGTCAAAATATTCAGTACAACTGGCTCACCCTTGAAGATACTCCTAATGTTTTAGCTGATCTTGCAACAGTAGAGATGCATGCGATTCAAACTTCAGGTAACTGTATTCGCAATATTACGAGCGATGCCTTTGCTGGAGTTGCCGCAGATGAATACGTTGACCCACGACCGATTTGTGAGTTACTGCGCCAATGGTCTACCTTACATCCAGAGTTTGCCCACTTACCACGCAAATTTAAGTTTGCCGTCAATGGCGCTAAAGAAGATCGCACCGTATTACTTTGCCATGATGTGGGTATTGAGCTTAAGAAAAATCCACAAGGTAAATTGATTGCCAATCTCTATGCTGGTGGTGGTATGGGACGCACGCCCATCCTAGGATCACTCATCAAACAAGAATTGCCATGGCAAGTATTGCCTAGCTACCTCACTGCCCTACTGCGCGTTTATAACCGCTTTGGCAGAAGAGACAATTTGTATAAGGCTCGCATCAAGATTTTGGTCAAAGCCTTAGGCCCAGAAGAATTTGCCCGCCAAGTCGAAGGGGAATGGCTCCATATTCAGAATAGTGACGATAACTTTACCCAAGCTGAATGGGATCGGGTGGCTCAGCACTTTACTAAGCCTGTTTATAAGGCCCTTGCGCTACCGACTACAGACCAATTATTAGCACAAGCTCCAGAAGCAGAAAAGATTGCCTTTACTCGCTGGTTAGAGCGCAATGTCAGCGCCCATCAAGTACCAGGCTATGCCATCGTAACGCTTTCTTTAAAGCCACATGTTGTTGTTGCTCCTGGTGATGCAACAACTGCACAGATGAATGCCATAGCTGATCTTGCAGACCAATATAGCTTTGGTGAACTACGTGCTACTCATGAACAAAACTTGGTGCTAGCTGATGTTGAGCAGGTTAAGTTGTTTGAGCTATGGCAAGCTGCCAAGAAACAAAAAGTTGCGCTTCCAAATGTAGGTTTACTCACTGACATCATTGCTTGCCCAGGTGGCGACTTTTGCTCCTTAGCCAATGCTAAATCGATTCCGATTGCAAAAGCGATTCAGGAACGCTTTGATGACTTAGATTACTTATTTGATTTAGGTGAGATCAGTTTAAATATCTCTGGTTGCATTAACTCTTGCGGCCATCATCATGTGGGTAATATTGGTGTACTTGGTGTCGATAAAGACGGGCAAGAGTGGTATCAAATCACCTTGGGTGGTGAGCAAGGCAATGATGCTGCCATTGGCAAAGTCATTGGCCCTTCTTTTTACGCCGATGAAATCCCCGACGTCATGAGCAATCTCATCAATGTCTATACCCAGCATAGAGTAGATGATGAATCCTTCATCCAAGCCTATAAGCGCTTAGGAGTAGCCCCATTTAAAGAGGCTGCATATAGGAACAAAAGTGAGAACACTCAGAAAAAAGATAGGGCGGGAGCCGAGGTATGAGTCAAGAGCTGTTGAACTCCATTCACTCACATCAAGAGATCTTGCATTTTTCCAAAGGTGGCAAGCCTACTCTTTCTCCTAATGCATGGTTGATCTGGAATCCCAGTAAAGAAGAGATCGCGAATGCCAAGTTACCTGACTTAGGTGATAGCTTTCAGAAAGTATTAATCCCTTTTTCCTGGTGGCGTAGTCAGATCAATTCGGCCGACCAACAATTCGATCTCCTTGCCAAAGCAAATAATGGTCAGATTGGGGTGTGGTTTGCTGCCGATGACGATATTTTGAAGCATGCTGAGCTCATTGAGTCTGGCAAAAAGGTTTGGCAATTAGTAGCAGCGCATTTCCCAATCTTTAGAGATGGTCGCAGCTTTAGCACCGCTGCTTTATTGAGAAGCCGATTTGCATGGGATGGTGAGATCCGTGCCATTGGCGATGTGCTCATTGATCAGTTATTGCAAGGAGCACGTGTTGGCTTTGATAGCTTTGCACTGCGCCCTGATCAAAAGACTGATGTGGCCTTAAAGCAGTTTGATCTGTTTTCAGTCACGACCCAGAATAGCTGGCGTAGTAAGAGAACTTTAATTGAAGAAACCGTCAGCGTGTAATCATGAATTCACCTCATAACTCAAGTCCATCTTCTAATCTACTTGGAAAAGTGTATTTAGTCGGCGCAGGTCCTGGCGCATCTGATCTCATCACTGTACGTGGTGCAAAGTTATTAGCACAAGCGGATATCGTTTTTCATGATGCTTTGGTTGAACCTGAGATGTTGGCGCTATGCCCACAAGCTACTTTAGTAGCAGTGGGTAAACGCTGTGGCAAGCTCTCTTCCGCTCAGCAGTTTATTAATAAGCGTTTAATAGATGCTGCTCAAAAACATAAAATCATTGTGCGTCTCAAAGGTGGAGATCCCATGCTCTTTGGCCGTGCAGATGAAGAGATTCAAGCTCTTAAGGCAGCCGGTATTGAAGTAGCAGTAGTGCCTGGTATTACTGCCGCATTAGCTGGGGCTGCGAGTATTGGGCAATCTCTTACTCTGAGAGGTGTATCAAGAAGTGTGGCTTTTGTAACCTTGGCTCAGGGAAAAGATCAAACTTTAGAGCAACCCGCTTCTCATCCCATTGCAAATCCCAGTGCGGATACCCTGGTGTATTACATGGGTCGCAAAGATGCTGCCAAAATTGCACAGCAGCTCATTCAGCAAGGGCCTCATTCCAACACCACCCCAGTTCAAATACTAGAAGCAGTCAGCACTCCTCGAGAGCGTCTATGGGTGAGCACTCTAGAAGAGATGGCGCAAGGCAAAGCGGATAATTGGTTTGATAGCAACTCACCAGCGCTCATTATGGTTGGTGAGGCTTTAAGAGCAGCGCAAACCTTAGAGCAAAATTTAGAGACAGTGCTAGAGACTACGAGCTCCAAAATCGATGATGGCTTGCAAAACAGCAGCGTCTTCACCAACAGCAGGCGTCGCGCTTAATCTGATATTAGGGTGCTGCTTTTGACAGGCTTCTAATAGAACAGGAAAATCATTGCGTAAGTGGCCACCTTGACCAAAGAAGACTGGCACTACTGAAATTTCAATAGTGCCCTTGCTAGCTAGGCTTGCAACAGCAGTTTCTAGTGAAGGCTCCATCATCTCCAAAAACGCTAATTCCACTGGGATAGCACTATGTTGGCTACGCCATAGGGCAACTAAGCGATCAAAAGGCTCACGCCAACGACTATCACGGGCCCCATGGCCAAATAAGATGATGGCTTTCATAAAAACTTATACACTTTCACTATCAAAGGATTTACCCCTGTAGCTTAACCCTAATTTGTGAAGATTACCTATGAGCGCCCTCTTAAGTCAAACTTGGTTCATCGTCTTGATGGGCGTTGCCCTGATTGGAGCAGTCCTTGCAGCAGTCCACCATGCTGAGGTCGTAGCACACAAAACAGGAGAGCCCTATGGCACTCTAGTATTAGCGATTTGTATCACAATCATTGAAGTATCTTTAATTGTTTCTTTAATGATTGCTGGCAAAGAAGGTTCAGAAGTGATTGCACGTGATGCTGTCTTCGCCACCATCATGATCATTATGAATGGCATCATCGGTCTGTGTATTTTTGTTGGAGGCCTAAGTCATCATGAATTGAGTTTTCGTAACGAAGGGACTAATTCAACGCTGGCAGTGCTTACTGCTTTAGCGACATTTATTCTCGTATTACCAGTGGTGACCGTGAGCACCCCAGGACCCACTTTTACAACGAGTCAATTAGCCTTTGCAGGCATTTCGACTTTAGCTCTCTATGTGGCATTTCTATTTTTCCAGACGGTTTCTCATAGAGATTACTACCTTCCCAAAGCCAAAGAGAAAAAAACGGATAGTAACTTTCATGCGCTCAAGCCTAGTAATACCAAGACTGCCGTTAGCGGCATTCTCTTATTTGCTTCTTTAGTGGCAGTAGTCGCTTTAGCGAAGTTACTCAGTCCTACTATTGAGGCTGCTGTCCAAGCAGCAGGCGCGCCTAAGGCGGTAGTCGGGATTGCTATTGCCTTCCTAGTACTTTTGCCTGAGGGCTTTGCTGCGCTGAGGGCCGCAAGAGCCAATCGTCTTCAAAGTAGCCTGAACCTAGCTTTGGGTTCTGCGCTTGCGAGTATTGGTTTAACAATTCCGGCAGTTGCTGCTATTGCCATTTTCTTTGATATGCCATTAACTCTGGGTATCAGCAGCCTCAATATGATATTGATGTATCTGTCTTTCTTTATTGGGGCATTAACTCTAGCTATTGGAAGAACCACCCTATTGCAAGGGGTAGTACATCTGATTATTTTCTTTGAATACTTATTCTTAAGTCTAGTACCTTAAGACCGATTAGAAAGAGTAGCTTAGTTTTATGCCGAGCTCAATGGTGTTATTAGCTGGCTCATAGGCAGTGATCGTGTTAGTTTTGCCATTCCCAACGACCGTGCTGGTAACGCTGTTCGATTGCGCAATATTCCAATATGTGACATAGGGGCCAACTGACCATTCATCAAATTGATACATCGATGAAAGACGTAAGCCATAGCCACGATTCTGTTGATTTGTTACGTTGGGCAGATAAGATACAGCCTGCGATAAGTTGGAAACCTGAGTGCCTTGGATCAAATAATCGTATTCAAAAGTCGTTTCTAGCTTATCAACATCGTTCACCTTCATGCGATGTGTGACCCCGATTGGCAAGTACACATAAGTACTTGTCCGCTGATAAGAGTTGGCGCCTGTAGTCGTTTGACCACCCTGATTATCAAAAAGGTAACGATAGCCAATACCAGAATAAGGCGCTAGAACAAAGCCACCTAATTCTGGGAAACTAAAGTCATAACCAAACAAGCCGCGTAGATCATAGTAGGAATAAGGAATATTGCTTTGAGTGCCACTGCCAGTGTACTTAGCTGTGCCATAAGCAAAGCGTGCGTCCGCCTTTACAAACCAATCATTTCCAAAAGCATAGGTCCCAGTGTAGTCAAGGCCAACTAATGGAGCATTAATTGTCACACTTAAACTAGGTTCTTTATATTGGTAGCCAGAAACAGTAAGGCCTAGGGTATTGCCTGTTTGGGTGGCTAAATTAATAGAAGCATCTTGAGCGTAAGCCGCTTTCGTTGATAGCAAAAGCCCAAGTAATACAAGACCTACTTTATTCATCAATAATTAATTCTTGCCTATCGTTACACCGTCTCTAAGTACCTCGTAATGCAAGTGTGGTCCGGTAGATCGTCCTGTAGAACCTACTTTAGCAATCATTTGAGATTGTTTTACAAAGTCACCCTCTTTTACCAAGAGTTCCTGCGCATGCGCATATCTAGTAACTACGCCATTTTTATGTTGGATATCAACAAAGTAGCCATATTCAGCATCAAATGCTGCTCGGCTGACAACACCTTCAGCTGTTGCCTGTATCGGTGTTCCATATGCAGCAGGAAAATCCGTACCTTCATGCCAAGCACTTTGTTGAGTCATAGGATCGATACGATAGCCTAAACCACTTGAGGCCTGGGGCATCAATGGTAAGGGTGATCCAGTTGGCAATGAATTAGCTACATCCCAATTTTTCGTCAATGACTTTTGGATTTCTTCAACACGACTAGAAATAACAATGGAATCTTGTACCGTGCGATCCAAGCGAGCGCCGTATTGTTCACCTTGGTTGCCTAAATTGATGACTGCATTTGTGGCGCTTAAAGGTCCACCTTGCGCATTACCTAGGTTAATCACATTATTTCCGTAACTAGTACCAGTATTAGTTGCTAAATTGATTTGGCCACTTGTTTTTGCAAGCTGAATTCGTAAATCATCGAGTTGGGCGAGTTTGCGCTGCGTTTCATCAAGCCTTGCTTGTAATTCCATCAACTTAGTCTCATAGTCATCTTCAGAGTTCGCAATGAAACGCTTATCTTGCAAATCCTTTGTTTCCATTGCATGTAAGATGTCTTTAGTTTGGTTAGTAACGTCATTGATGGCGACATTCACACCAACCAACACAGCTAAACTGAGCGCCCCACCAAAAACCAAATGGCGAGCAGTCAGTGAGATCTCTCTTACTTTGCTATGTGGACCAGTCATTATTAGTATTTGCATTTTATCTACCTCACCCCTGAATTCATTTCTAAAATTGGCTGCATTACAGCCATCACAATTCCCAACACCATTAAGCCCATCACTAATATTAATAAAGGTTCAAGCAAACTGGTAAATATTTTGGTTTTTTGCTCAGACTCAAGCTCAGCATTCTCAGCCCCATACTTGAGCATCTCCCCTAGCTTACCTGAAGCCTCACCCGAGCGGATTAAGTGAATCAAGATTGGTGAAAACACCCCCTGACTACCCAGAGCCCTAGCCAAAGTAGCGCCTTCACGTAAGCGAATCTCCGTTGAATCAATTGCCACCCGCAGAACAGAGTTACTCAAAGTGCTACGCGCACTATGTAATGCCGTCAAAATAGGTACGTTGGCTGAAACCAACATTGCCATCGTATTGGCAAAACGGGCTGTTTCAAAACCGAGCAATAAAGGCCCTAACAAGGGCAAATTGAGTAAGATGCGGTCAAACTTAAGACGAATATCTTCTTTGGCTAATGCGCGGCGCCCATAAAAAAATCCAGCCACAATGACGGCCAACAAGAGCCAACCCCAGTTCACCATAAAATCAGAGAGGGCCAATATAAAACGGGTTGAGAATGGCAAGGCTTGTTTTGAACTCTGAAAAACGCGTGCAATTTGTGGCACGACATAAGTCATTAAGAACAAGACGATCATGAAAGCAACGCCTGTCAGCATGATTGGATAAGCTAAAGCGCCCATTGCTTTTTGTTTTAAGGCCTGACGTTTTTCTAAGAACTCGGCTAACTGGGTCAGCACTTGCCCCATTTTTCCAGATTGCTCTGCAGCTCCTACGACGCCTTGGTAAAGGGGATCAAAAGATTGAGGTTGACCAGCGATAGCTCTGGATAAAGGTAAGCCAGCACGTAATTCTGAAACTACCGCCTGCAATACTGTTTTGACATGCGCTTGACTGGTTTCTTCAGCAAGCACAGAGAGTGCCTCATCAATCTGCACACCTGATCTCACCAAAATAGCTACCTGCTTTGTAATCACCGCAAGATCGGCACGACTGAGTGGTTTATTTTGTGAGAACCACTTGGTCCAAAAAGGCTTTTGACCCCACTCTGTTTCTAATTCAATGGTGACAGGCACCAATTGCTTCGCCATCAGAGTTTGACGTACAACTCGAGTGCTTTCCGCCTCTACACTACCGCGCTCGCTTTTACCTGCGTAAGTGAGAGCTTCAAATCGATAGCGTGGCATGGTTCATCAATTGTATTGGGCTAGTCAATCTCTACTGAACCAGTAACGCGCAGTATTTCTTCGGGGGTTGTTTTTCCTTCAGTAACCCAGCGCTTACCATCGTCAGCTAAGGTACGCATGCCGCCGACTAAAGCTTGTTTGCGTAACTCGCTCTCTGGAGCATGCTGATGAATTAACTCACGGATCTTTTCATTAGTAGTCATGAGCTCATAAATACCAGCGCGACCGCTATAACCAGAATTCCCACAAACTGCGCAGCCCTTACCGCCACAACTAGGGCAACTCATCCGAATCAGACGCTGCCCCAGTACACCCAATAAAGTAGATGAGAGCAAGAAAGGTTCAATACCCATATCGATTAAACGAGTGACTGCTGAGGGTGCATCATTGGTATGCAAGGTGGCCAGTACTAAGTGACCTGTTAAGGAGGCTTGCACTGCAATTTGTGCCGTCTCTAAATCACGGATCTCACCGATCATCACAATATCAGGGTCTTGACGCAAGATGGCGCGCAAGGCTCTGGCAAAGTTCATATCAATGCGGGAGTTCACTTGAGTTTGCCCGATACCATCAAGGCTGTACTCAATGGGGTCTTCCACCGTCATGATGTTATTGATCTTATTGCGCAAACGGAGCAATGCTCCATATAGTGTCGTAGTCTTACCGCTACCCGTTGGGCCTGTTACCAAGACGATGCCATGGGGGCGATGAATCAGTTGATCAAAATGATTAAACGTATCGTCAGCCATACCAAGCGCACGCAGATCAAGACGATCATAATTTTTCTCGAGCAAACGTAGCACTACGCGCTCACCATGAGAGGTTGGCAAGGTGGATACCCGAACATCAATTGCTCTACCACCTACCCGTAAAGAGATGCGACCATCTTGTGGCATACGCTTCTCAGCAATATCAAGTGAAGCCATAATCTTGATACGAGACACTAGGGCCGCATGTAAGTCACGACGCATATCGACAATGTCACGCAAATTACCATCTACCCGAAAGCGCACCATAGACTTACGCTCGAATGCCTCAAGATGAATATCCGATGCGCCGTCACGACTAGCTTGCTTGAGTAAGCTATTAATCATCCGAATGACTGGGGCGTCATCGTTCATCTCCAGCAAGTCTTCAGAGACGGGCATTTCTTGTAACAGGCGAGAAAGATCAACAGCCTCTTCTACCTCATCGACTACTTGTGATGCATCGAGATCGCCTTGAGAGTAGGTAGCATTGAGTGCCTCCAATACCTCTTCACTAGTTTGTTCGATCCGCACAATAGGGCCAGTCAAACGACAAATCTCTTGTAGCACTGCCATGTTTGTCAGTGGGCTATGAATCAAGACTGGAAGCTCAGATTCCTCCGACTCAGCTTTACGCAAGAGAATTTGATTTTCACGAGCGTAAGAAAAAGGAATGCGCAACATACTACTGTTTGCCAGTATTGGTCTGCACTGCTCCAGTAGGCGATGTTGGAGCCACAGGGGGTGGAACAGGACCCCCTGGAATGATTGGTGCTGATGGTGGAATTGGCGTACCCGGCGCTACCAGCGGAGCAATGACATCACTGAGCTTAGGCTGATCTTGCTTAGGTAGCAGCATTGTAGAAGGCTTAAATTGAGCTTGCTTATCTTCCATGAACTGCATGCGGCTAGCAGTAATTTCTTGATCTTGACCTTTATCGCGTAATACATAAGGACGCAAGAAGACTAGCAAATTGGTTTTAGTGCGTGCGCTGTTGTCGTATCTAAAGAGTGCGCCAATAATAGGAATGTCGCTCAACCATGGAATGCCACTTGTACTATCTTTGTAAGCATTTTCAATTAAACCGCCCAAAACCAAAGTCTGACCATCATCTACGATCACATTGGTTTCAATATCACGTTTATTTAGAATTGGGCCCTGGTTAGGAACCTGGCTAGCAATGTTCGATACCTCTTGATAGATCTGCATCTTGACTAGTCCATTTTCAGAGATCTGTGGTTTAACACGCAAAATCAAACCAATATCCTGACGCGTCACCGTGGTAAATGGAGTTGCTGTCGAAGTAGAGCCTGTAGTAGCATAAGAACCCGAGATCAATGGAATATTCTGGCCCACCACAATCCGAGCCTCTTCGTTATCTAAGGTGATGATATTTGGTGTAGAGAGAATATTAGTGCCAGTGGTGGTACTCAAAGCAGTAATCAAAGCGGACATTCCGTAGACGCCATTGAATTTTGTCAGCAGGCCTAAATTCAATCCAGGATTTGGTGGAACCGGTGTAATACCAGCGGTGTTATTGGGATTCAATATCGCGTTGACATTTCGAGACAAGTTGGAAATATTCGAGCCGCCAGTGCCATCTGCATTCGTGAAGTTCGTACCACCAAAGCCGGTGTTTTGATTTCCAGAGCCCACCAATCCTTGCCACTGAATTCCTAACTCAGCAGCATTGGTTGAGCTTACCTCAACAATAATAGACTCGATATACACTTGGCCACGCCGCTTATCGAGTTGATCAATCACATGACGCAAGTTTCGATATAAGGGTTCATTAGCAGTAATGATTAAAGAATTGGTAGCAGGCTCAGCTTGAATAATGCCGCCAGTAGATGGAGCGCTACTACTCGTTAAGGCAGAAGTCGCTGCAGCTGTACCAGTACCACCACTTGCTCCAGGAGTAGAAGGGATTTGTGTATTAGTAGCACCAACTGCACCGACTGCTTGTGTTGCAGTACCGCTAGCGACCTGCGCAGATAAAGCCGTATCCGCTGCCACAATCGCTCTTAAAGTAATTGCTAACTTCGTTGCTTCTGCATTACGCAAAGGTACTACCCAAATATTGCCATTAGAAGTGCCAGGGGTATCAAGCTTAGCAACGAGTGCGCGAATTTGCCTCATCTTCTCAGGACTTGAACTACGCAACAATAAAGAGTTGCTTCGTGCGTCTGCCATCACAATCGTTTTGTTGCCAGCCTCAGCACCAGCTAAGCCTGTCTCAAGCACTTTATTAAGCATTGCAGCCACATCAATGGCAATCGCATAGCGCAACTTGATAGTCTGCACATCTGAAGAAACAGGGGCATCAATGGTTTCAATCAACTCCCCAATCCGCTGAATATTGCTGGCGTAATCAGTAATAACAATTGTGTTATTTCCGGGATAGGCATTAATCGTATTGTTTGGTGAAACTAATGGGCGCAATACCGGCAAAAGGTTATTAGCAGATTCAAAATTGAGCTTAAAGACTTTCGTAATAATTTGATCACCAGCTTGGCTACTCTTTCCAGTCACTACCGAATTGCTAATGAGCTTGGCATCAGCCTCAGGCACAACTCGATAAACACCATTGACATCAACCAAAGCAAATCCTGAAGTTCGCAAAGCAGTTGAAAAAGCATCGAGGGCTTTAGCTTTTGTGAGCGGCTTATTACTAATCAGATTAATCGTGCCCTTGACCTTGGGGTCAACCAAAATGGTTTGGCCAGTTGCTTTAGCTAAAACACTAGCCACTGACTCAATATCGGCATTAGAAAAAGAGAGGGTTACAGAAGTACTATCTGGAAGAGCTCCACTTGTTTGATTACTTCCTTGCGTATTTTGTGAATTCTGTGCATAAGCAATCGGCATTAAAGGTATGAGCGTGCTTTGGCCGGCGACACAGATGATCACCAGTCTTGCTAGCTGCTTTCGAATACTTCCTAGAGTCAATTGAAATACTGTTTGCATACGTTATTTTTTATTGCTTATTTTTGTTACTTATTCTGATTGCTGACTATTTTCACTTCTTTCCACTTAAAACTTCAGGCGATAAACTCCGCCTTCTTTTTTACCCAATAATGCCAATAAACCGATGAGTGAATCTTGTGCTTCAGGAGAGGCTGAAGCCTCACCATCAAAATGCAGCCCTGACTTTAAATCACCCTGCCCTCTTAATAAGAGTGGCCCACTCGTAGTGGATAAATTCCAGTTCAGTCCCTCATCCCCAATATTGGCAGAAATCTCATAAGCCCCTAATGGCTTAATAGGGCTGATAGGACTACTTAAGTTGCTTATGATAATTCTAATTACGCCAGACTGAGGGCTCTTGTCGCTTCCGGACCCCAAGATGCCACCTAAAACAAGATCCGTCCAACGTGCACCCAGTTGCCCTCTGGGTCTGAGGGTGCTCCAGGGGTTTCCCAAGCCTTCCAGAACATTGGCTGGTAATTTGACTTCATTAGCGCCAATTTGGGTTTTTTTCAGTCCCCATGAAATGAGTTGAGGTTTATCGAGGGCTACAAATTGAAGCTCAGTAGAGCAAGATAGCGAAGAAAGTGAACAAGAACTAGTCCATTGAAAACGCTCTGTTACTGAAAGCGGTTCACGACACCCTCCTTCAGTCCCATTAGGCTCAGAAAATGCCAGTGCAGCGCTACCCTGCCAAATGTTTCCAGTCGCCTGCTGCAACATCACCCTACATCCAGTTTGAGAGGCTAAAACACCACCCAACCAACTTGCAGGCATTTGGCAAATGATGGTCCATAAAACAACTACCAATAACACTAGCCAAAATAGTTTTGGCAACTTAGGATGACTCAGATCTAAGGTGAGCTTCATTGAGAAACCCCGGCCTGCGTAGCATTCGTTCCATACTGTGTGAGTACACCGCTCACGTTGACCATACCCGCACCACTATTGGCAACCACACTTAATTGGCTTGGATATAAGCGCCACATGATGCGCAATTCTTCTAAGACATCTAGCAGCACTGAAAACATCACTTCGCTTGCTTGAAATTCTAGCCGCGGTGGATTATCAGTAGTGAGTCGGAACACGCTAGGTTTTATACCTCGTGATTTGAGGCTACTCAGAATTTTTTGTGTCTCTTGATCATCCAGGCTGGACACTGTAGTAGACATACCAGATGAGCTTGAGAACCCTGGTCCTGCAGCACTTGTTTTTGCAATCCGAATCAAACTTTGTAATTGTGACCATTGGGCTGGTCGCATTTCGAGCTGTTCTTGTAAACGCAAGCTATATGGTGCCAATAGAACGCTATAAGTTATCCAGAGCAAAAGCAGCAAGAACACAAGCAGCAAGGCTTTACGCTGATTGAGTACAAAGCGCTGCAATATTTGCAGAATTTGCTTTAGATCTAATGCGCCTAATGATTTAAGTGCTGGTGCATTTGCAGTGGAGCCAATTCCCTTGTTTTGCGCTATTTCTTTAGCAGTATTGTTCCACCAATCTTTGACGAGATTGGGTAGATTATGTAAATCTTGCATTGAGTAATCTTTGGTCAATAGTGCTTTGATCTTTTGACCAAAAGCGCTTAACTTTTCTAAAACAATATTGTTCTGCTGATTGGGGTGCTTATTCATAAATCACCCCCTAATCCAGAATAGGGTTCGAGACGATACTGATTAGATCCCAAAGAGCTTATGGCCATATCCAAAGATCTTGCCCGCTTGAGAACTTCTTTTGGCTCAGTCATTGCTACGCCGGGCTTAAATTCAAACACAATGGCATAACCGTCGTACTCAATCTTTTGTAAAACCTCAGGCCCATAGACGGCTTTCAATTGCTGTAACTTAGCAGCCATTGCAGCAAAGTCGGCATCGACTGCAACACCACGTCGGCGTTGCTCTAAAGTCACCTGCTTCGTAAATGCAGACAAAATCGCATTGGAATGATTAGTAACTTTGGCTTGATTGAGTGCGGCGACAGATGCTGAGCTTAAAGATTGCACAGCCAGCAATTCCATTTGCTTACCCCAGCGCCATTCACTCACCATCATCCAAGAAACATAAACCCCGTAAGCCAATACCAAGCTAATACCAAAATACCGCAGCCAATGAAAGGGTTGACGCCATACCAAAGGGTCTGTCCAAGCCAATCCTGCAGCATTGATGGAGCTCCGCAAGCCTTTGCCTGAGAACATTCCAGCAACTGAAGCAAGACTACCTTTACCAAAGGACTTGGCATCACGCTTAAAGTGTTTAGGCAATAAGTTGAGTGAAAAATTCGGTGCACGGCTATTACGATTGATTTGCAAATACTCTTGGGCAGCCGGAACTACCCATTCCCAAGCAACCTCTTTTAATGAGGAGCTTGATAGAGCTTGAGGCAAAACAATATCAGCGGTATCTATATCACCCCCTGCTGCTTCATGCTCTACCCATGCCACACCCAATTGCAAGCCAGTGCGCTGAGTAAAGATGATGCTGTCTTCAAAGCGTTGATAGGCTAGCTCACTGGGTTCGCCCTCTACTGATACGTTTAGTAATAAACACTCCGGAATTAAACGCACTCTAGGAGTGAGCAAGCGCTCTAATTGTTGATTAAGCCAGCTTAGCCAAGCTCGATCTATTAGGGCTAGGGTTCTTTGTAATGCTGGACTACCTGGTACTGGAGGTAATGCTTGCGCAGCAATAGCATCTACTCCGGTCAAGACATAGTCTTCAATCAAATTGGGCAAAATCTGTTGTAATTTTTTAGCATTCGCTAAAGGTACTTTGGCATCGATCAAGCGTACATCTAAGCTTGGCAACAGCACTAAGGCTTCATCGGCATATGGCATGGATTCGGTAGTGCCTACACCAAATTGAGTGCCTGTCTGTACAAGCTCACTTTCAGTATCTGCGCTATTGACATCATCTAATAGCGCCCACTCAAACTGCTCAGCGCAGGATAATTCCTGCCAGTCACTTGGTGAAGCAGCAACAGTGCCAGCAAATGGCTTAAGAGGGCAGCGAATAATGATTAAGCTCATATCACTCTGTCAAAAAGCTGCTCATTAGAAAGTAGTTCATTCGTTCCATTAATTCTGTGTATTCAATCTTCAAGCCCAATTCTCTAATTTCAAACCTGGCACCCTTGCAAACTCTTTTTGATTGTTCGTTATCAGCGGTAAATCTAAGGCCAAGGCCTGCGCAGCAATCATCGTATCAATTGAGCCAATGGGTTTTCCCAGCTTTTCTAATTGCGCACGCAATGTCGCATAAGCCCAAATACAAGCTGCATCAAATGGTGCAATTGTCATTGGCGCTAAAAACAATTCAAGGGCCCGCTTATTTTTAAGTGAGCCTGTTTTTTCTACCCCAAAAGCCAATTCAGCTGCGACGATACTGGAAACTCCAACTTCTCCAGCACTAAATCCTTTGAAACGCTCTAATACTTTAGAAGGCTTTTGGTTAATGATGTAAATACAGATATTGGTATCGAGCAAAATCAAGGCGCAATCTCTTCTCGATCTTGCTGCTGTGGTTGCTCACGAACCAACTGCAGGCCTGGCTCAAAACCTTCTAAAGATGCAGAGATGGCAGCAAAGAGCCCGTTCTTTGGCAAAAGGAGTACTCCGCCCGCAAAGTGCTGGACCGTCACTTCAGATTCGGTAAAGCGATATTCCTTGGGAAGCCTTACCGCTTGGCTTCGACCAGTTTTAAATACTTGGGCTGTATCCATGATCTGTCCCTTTAAGGATATAAATTCGGAAATAAATTCAGTACAAATTCACTATCAATACTCGATATGTATCAATGATATCTACTTTATGAGTAAAGTTCAATACTGAGTCAATCTGCAGCCATCTTTCCAGTTCGGCTCCAAATCACCTGTGAGTAATTACCACCCGGTAATGCCATTGGAGAGCGCTGAATCAAGGCAGAACCCACAAATATACCTCTTCCCAAGCGAATTTCGCTGTTGGCTAGCCAAAACTGAGACTTTACATCTACGATGCCAGCGTCAATCGTTGCCCCCTGGCCTCCCCCAACCTTATTTATTAAGGCAGAAACCTCATCTAAGGATTTAAAGGGGGTAGTCGCCCTTTGCTGAACAAAGCTATTGGCAGCACCCCTTGAGAGCCCAGAAATAGCAGCCATCAGAACCTCTGGAGGGGCGGTATTGACGTTTACCGTACTTATATTGGGCAAGATGACTACAAATGGCCTTAATCGCTCCAATACTGCGGGGTTGTAATTGGGGAGCTTTAATAGGCCCTCTACATCAAATAATGGAATGCCAGATTGCAGGGCACTTTGTGCGGTTTGTTGAGCAAGGCCTCTATCCAAACCAAGCGCCTCTAAAAGTCTTTCGAATGCCCTCACACCTGCGGGATTGACACTCTGAAAATTGCGATCCCACAAATTACTTAAATTAAACAAACTCTGGGCGTCGGTTAGTCGACCGCTAAATGTGACGGTCGCAATCTCATCGGGGATATCAGTATTTTTTAAGAAGTCCGCCACTTTACCGTCAGCAAGCGGCAGAGCCCAAGCTTCACCTAAATGATCATATTGACTAGAGCGCTGATCTTCGACTAATACCAAACGGGCAAAATCAATCGCTGCTCGTTGCAGCCATTGCGCCTGAATACGATCACGATTGTTTTCTAAAGAACGAATCTGAATTTGCTGGCGCCACATTAAACCCGCAAGCAGAACAGCAGTAACGCCCACTACAATGAGAGCTGTAATCGTTGCAGAACCTCGCTCGTCTGGTCGTCTTAACAACATTACAAAGCACTCCCCATTAAACAAGATCGGGTAATGGGTAAGGCGATATCTTTGAGCCACCACTGCATAATTAAACCTTGCTGATCCGGAGTAATTAAGCTGACTCCAGGACTAGAGGGTGTGTTGTTGGCAGGGGTGACATTGGCCGGTGCGCTGCCTGTGCCTGTAGCGCTAATGCCGCTGCCACCAGCTCCGCTCATCAGAGAACTTTGCACAACAAATGCTTGTCGCACAATATTGGGCGCCTGCCAGCTCACTAATAAATCCGTTGATGCTAAATCAGGATTGCGCAATGTACTGTTCCAAACCTGAAGCGCAACATCTCTGCGAAGTAAAGGTTGACTAGTCCAACGCTGAAGACCAGATGGTCCCATGCCATATCCCACCAGCAACCAAGCGTCTTGCATATCAGCCCGATAGTGACGTAGCCACCAAATATTTTTACTGCCTACTGCAATCGAAGGCACAGTAGAGGTGCTTAAATTCACGGCAGCTGCCGCAGTAGCAGAAGGATTTTGCGCAGTCGCATTGGGTGAAGTATTCGGTGTGGCCGCAGATGAAATTGCGCCGCTAGTGGCTGCATTGAGTTCCTCACGCCGCAAAATTTCTTGGCAGTCACGATCAAACTGGCGCACTAACTGGATATAAGAAAGGTCTTCATTCGAGCGGCGCTCAATCACTTCCCTGCCACGAATCATGGCATCCATTCCGCGCCAAGCCAAAAGCCCCACGATAGCCATAATCGCCATTGCGACGATGAGCTCTAGGAGCGCAAAACCTAACTGCTGGCTAGACTTATCGCGAGGTGTCTTATGTAGCCGTAATTTGAACTTTTTCACATCACCCCACTGGCAGGATTGGGAATAATGGTCGTGAGCCAAGCAAGACGTGGGCCTGCAGCGGTTTGGGCGCTTTCGGGATTAGCAGCGTAGACCGTAATTTCTACTCTGCGAAATGCAGGATTAGGTGAGTTGATGATTTTGCGCTGACAAACAAAAATGTAGTTGCCTTGCGGGCAATTAAACACTGTCGTGCCAATATCGGGAAAGGCGCGAGTCATTCGCAAATCCATTAATACATTGTCTGCACTCCATAAGGCAAGAGTACGCTGGGAGAGTGCTAGTTGAGTATCGGCACCATTTGCAATCGCACGTAAGCCAGCAAGTAAGGCAATACTCAAGACTGCTAAGCCCACCAGCACCTCAACCAGAGCAAAGCCATTCTGAGCTTGGCCAGAAAAATTTCTACGGAGATGGGGTACGAATGCTTGTATGAGTTTCTTCACTGCACTACTCCATTGACCCAACTAAAGCGCCCATTGGTCGCGCGCATTAATAATGCTCGCCGCTTTTCTTGTGCAAGCGGTATTTGCAAAGCCTGCACAATCGTTTCACTACCCAAGGTCAATTGCACAGGTTCAATCACAACGGGTTTATGCCAGATCTGAGAACGATAGACATCAGGCATCAGTCCACTTGCCCCAAGAATAGATTGCTGTGCACTCGGCGGATTAGAGCCTAGCCCTCCCATACTGATCATCGCATTTGGAGCATTCACTGGCGCCCCAGTAGCTGGAACGAAGCGCCAACCTTGCGCATCGATTTGAGCCAGCATCGTCGTGCCTGATAGTGCGCTTTCTTCTTGCGCCATATTGAGTGAGCTCACCAATTGGTCTAAGTTATCTCGCCAGTAACGATCATCGTGATTGGGAATAGCCAAGATGGCGACTGACATCAAGATCGCTAAAATGGCAATGGCAACTAACATCTCTACTAAAGTAAAGCCGCTTTGAGTAGAAATGCGGACCCGCTGCCATTTTTGTTGATACATCATCTGACTGGTGCGCTTTAGTAATGCTTCAATGTATCAGTAGGTTTTTAAAACAGACTGAACTTAAATAAGTGAAATCGCTTTGGGTAATGGACAACTAATTCTTAGGCTGCCAATTACCAATATCTGCATCGAGTCCTGTGCCACTAGGCTTACCGTCGGAACCAAAACTGTAAACATCAATTTCACCATTCGTTCCAGGGTTTGCGTACTGGTACACATTACCCCAAGGATCTTTTGGTAAAGACTCTAGATAACCACCCATCTTCCAATTTTGTGGAACAGGTTCGGAAGTGGGCTTTTCGACCAAAGCTTTGAGTCCTTGGTCAGTAGTTGGGTAGCGTCCAATATCTAAGCGATAGAGTTTTAAGGCTTGCACAATCGTCCCCACATCTTGCTTAGCTGCAGTAGCGCGGGCTTCATCAGGGCGCCCCATAATCTTAGGCACAATCATAGTTGCCAAAATACCGATAATGGCAATAACCACCATAATCTCAATTAAGGTAAAGCCAGCGTCTTTAGATCGTCGCTGAGCAGCGAAGTGATTGCGAACCCGTGCCGGGATCAAAGAATGGGTTTGGGAATCAAACCGGAAGTATTGTCCCAGCTTGCGATGCAGGGCCTTAGGAAATGCCTTAGAGAACGTGCGGATTTGGCCTAGCCAGTGAAATATAAACATGGTACTTTCGATGTTTTAAACTGAATCAAATTTTATAGGTATTTTGTCATTTTGAGCGAATTTCTCCACCGATTGCAAGAACGTCTAAAAGCCAAAAAACAGGGGCTTGGGAGCACTTCAGCTAAAAATCGAGCTGGTTCAGCAGATAGCCTGAAAAACCTCTTAAATCGCCTCAAACATCTGCACTTTCCCTCCTCTTTGCAATTAGGCCAAATCCCTGCGCTGGTGCCCAAGGGTATTAAGCCAACAGGGGTAGCAACGAGTGTTACCTACCTTCTGATGATTGCTACAGCTGTGTGCTTGAGCTACTGGATATTGCGTATTGCCCAAATCCCGGGCGCTCCTGGTTCGTCCGCCGCCTCTATTAAAGGCATGACTCTGTATAGCAATCAAGATGGCACTAGTGCATATGGCCTATTTGGCAGCAAGCCTTTAGTCACTGACAACATCTTCTTACGTGGAGTAGTTATTACCTCTAAAGGTGCTGATGGGCGCCTCGATGGTTTTGCTATTTTTGAGATCGATGGCATACCTACCAATGCGATTAGTGTTGGTGAGAATCTAGGTAAAGGTCTCACTTTGCAAAGTATTGGCGATGAATCAGCCACTCTTCTCTATGAAGGTCAAAAGCTGGACTTTAAACTGAGTAAAGCTGGCAATAAACCCAGTTCCTCTAATAAAAAATAAGTTGATGAATATGGTTCGCAAGATTGGTGCTGCTAAGATCTTTTTTTGCCTTGCAGCTTTAGGAACCAGTGCAACGGCTGTTGCGGACGATGACCTGATTCAAATCATTGCACCCGAAAGTAAAAGCCAGGTCTGGGTTAATCCTGGAATGGTTTCTTACCATTTTCAAACCAATCAAAATCTGAATGGTGGTAACTGGGGCGCAGGAGTGGAATACCGTTTTAATACTGTCGCATCACTTACTGCCGGACGTTTTTATAACAGCGATCGGGCCCACTCAAACTATGCAGGGGTCTATTACCAGCCGATTGCAATTGGTCCGATCAAGATCGGCGCAGTCATTGGTGGCTTTAATGGTTACTCCTCCACTAATAATGGGGGGTGGTTTCCAGCACTATTGCCAGCACTCACCTGGGAAGGTGACTGGGTAGGTGCCAACGTGTTTGTCATTCCTACCATTGGCGATCGAGTCCATGGCGCTATTTCTTTACAGCTTAAATTAAAAGTATGGGAATAAGGCACCTAGAGCTTAAAGGCATTTCATCAGAACGCCTTGCCTAAATTTCTTTTACTCTTAACTCAATCAAGTACAGCGCATTGATAAAGTTAAAGTGAGACTCCTCCATACCAATTGGAATCCTTCTGATGCTTACTTGATACTTCATATTTTGAATTTCTTTTAACAAGGTGAGCTTAATCTCCTCAGATAAATGAGCTTCATTCAGCCTTCTTTCAATGTGATGAAGTTCATCAAAGAAACGGTGTTGTTTCACATGAAAGCGAATTGTGCGCAACTGCAGATTGAGTTTTGCGATTGGATATAGAACCGCTATCAAAGTGAGAAAGAATAACCAAGAGCGATTTACAAAACCAGCGAGCCAAAATGGTAAATAATCAAAACCTGCGGGAGGCCCTTTGGTGTAAAAATCTAAAGCAACTGGGCTTATTGGGAGAGTACTATCAACATACGCTGGGAGCTGACCTCTTTTTGCAAAAAAAAGGTATTGAGTGGTGTATAAAAATTCTTTCGCGGCAGTCAATAACTGTAATTGAATATCGGGGTTAAGGTCTTTTGTCACGACGATATTTAAAGTAGTAGAAATTAAAGGGATATCTTTAGAAGGAATATTGCGCTCTAGATTGACTGATCCCTCAGGAAGAATTACCTGCTTCAAATAGGGCACTGACATCTCATAAGCCTTCGTATTGTCGATGCCCAAGAGCCCGATAGTGGGATCACGTAAGAGTTTTTGGATATCCCAATCATAATAAGTTGAGACTATGATGGCGCAGTCAATTTTGCCGCTCATTAAATCTTGTATATCTTGGGCATAGGGGGCGACTCTAAAATTACTCTCTTTAGAAATATCGATGCCGTTCAGAGCAAAAATTTTCTTAGCAAGAGGGACGGTGGCGCCCTCTTCTGGCCCAATGCCCACTTTAAGTTGTAGCCGACTCAAATCTTTAATATCTTTAGGGATAATTTTTAAATCTTTTCGATAAAAAATCCAAACCGGGGAATACGCTACGCTACCTAAGGAATAAAATTTATCAGCATGCGCCCGATCGGTAGCGCCACTGACAACTAAAGCGATCTCAACGTTTGATTTTGGATCTTCGAGTAAACGGATATTTTCTACTGAACCAACGGAGTGTTTGGACTTAAGCGTAATGTTGTCGTGCTCAAAAACTTTAGTTAACTCTTGAGCCATAACATAAGATGGCTTTCCAGGAGGGCCTACTGCCATCGTCACGCTATGTGGAGGAAATGGCTTAAAGTAAATAATGGAAGTAATAATAATAAAAAGGAGTGCAGCTACAACAAGAGATTGCTCAATCAAAAGCTCTTTGAGAGCCAAATACTCATCCATGAGAATTAATTTTAAGTACGCAAACGTATTCATATGCTCATTATTTGTTGATTTTTTGCTATCAATTTGATCATACTTGGATTCCGCCTTAAGAATGGGAAAATTCGGCCATTTATAGTTTTAGAGGACTTTGCCTGCAGGCCCAAGCTAAAAAAGCCAAGCTTTAATGGCTGCTATTTTTTAGTCGGTAGGAGTTTAAATAGCACAGTGGGATTTTGAATGTTGCGCACAAATCCGACCGCTTGCCAAAATGCCGTGTTCTTAGCGGTAGATTCTAAAATGATCTTACGCAGACCATAATCGCTGCAATAGTGTTCTATCTGCTCAAATAGATACGAACCTAAGCCTTGGCCTTGAAACGCTTTTTTAATCGCAAAATTACTAATAAAGGCTGGCGCTACCAACTTATATTCTGAACTGGGAAACTGCAAGGTAGCTAGGCCAATCAGATCAGCACCTTTTTTTAAGCTCACCCACACCGTGCGTAAATCAGTGTGGGGTTTATTACTCACCATCCCTAGTAAAGTCTCTTACGATAAAGTCCACTGCGCGTCTTTGAGTAAAGCAGTCAGCACTGCTTTGGAGGGCGCTGGCCATCGTATGATTTTTTTGGAAGATGTTTTGGAGTGTGATTCCCTGATATGGGATCGCAAATGATGGTGCCCCTTGTCCGACTCGAACAGACCACCTACTGATTACAAATCAGTTGCTCTACCAGATGAGCTAAAGGGGCAGAAATAGCAAAAACAAAAAAACTAGGGTCTAGTTTAATTACTGCCATAGGAAAGCGTACTTGACTGATATCCTTTGGCCATCATGCAGTCACGCGCAGGACCTTCTTTGTAAATATCGCCATACACTTTATTACCCCAAATATTAAAACCCATGGTGTACAGATTTTCACAGCCCAATTTATCTGCGTAAAACTTGGACATATCATCTGCCGGTTTATAGGTATAAGTGCTAGAACAAGCGCTCAGTAAGGCGGCCAATAACAAGGGCAAAAGTAATTTGGTCTTCATAATCATTCTTCAATTTATGCAAAGCTTTTAAGGTGTAAAAGAGGGGTTGATTCCTGCTTATTTGACCCCATTTTACCTTACTTTTTGACGCTTAAAACCCCAGAGGAGTTACCCCACCCACTCCGTATAAGGGATGCCATTGGCAATCAGTGACGTCACATTGGCAACATTTTCATTAGAGGTAGCAAAGTATCCTAGAACATTAGCAGTAGTCCAACCACCAGTGGACAGTTTTTCTTGCCAAAATGCCAAGCCCCCACCATCAGGATTTCTAGTCAGAACATTGTTATACAGTTTGGTGACTAAAGTATTTACAGATGGGTTGGAGCCTCCATAGGCTGTTTTAAATTCAGCGCTATTGACAAAGTTTTGGGCTACCGTATTAAAGCTCATACCGCCATCCATCTTATTAATCCAAAAGCCTAGGCCAGGTGTGTCAGGTTCACGATTAAAGGCTGCTTTATAGAGCATGTAGCTAGAGCCTGCCGTTTGGTCTTTGCTAATGTCTAAGGCGATATTGGTATCAGTAAATTTCAGGCGTTCGATATTGGTCAGGGTGTCGGTGCCATCACGGTTAGTAGTTTTATCGGCTACTGTTACAGTCCCATTACCAATTGCAACAGTATGGGTAGCTGCTGCTCCTGAATAGATAGCAGTATCTGTTCCAGAGCCACCATCGATGGTGTCATTGCCACCCATACCATTTAACAGATTATTTAAAGCATTGGCTGTAATGCGGTCTGAATTATCGGTACCGGTAATTTTGCTTATATCTGGCAGCTTCGTAGAAGCGTCCAATTCCTTTAAATACACCTGACCATTTGATGGGTATTCTGAAATCCATGTCAAACCATTGGTCCCATAAAAAGCTCTGGCACCACTCGAAAAAAAGTTTTGGTTAGTGCTATTCAGATTTAATACATCAGCCGCCAATATTGCCTCAAAGTGACCAAACCCATCATTCAAATACCCTACTGGCCTTTGCCCATACCCTAAAGCATTAGTTGCATTCATACTGTCAAAAACGATATCGATATTTCCATCTGCATTGATATCAACTAGCTTTATAAATGCAAGCCATGCAGAAGTAGCGGCCACTCCTGGTGTGCCCTCATAGCTTATGGATGAACCGAATGCATTGGCCGTGACATCGATATAACTACCATTGACTTGTTTGAGAACTTGCAGCGCCCATCCGCTATAAAAAGGACTATTTTGTGTAGAGACCATCACAATCTCTTTTGAGCCATCTTGGTCTAGGTCGGCTGCCTGAATATCTAGGATTTGTTCATTCTTGACGCCAAAATAACCATTGGTCAATAAGGTGCGATTACTATCTGTGTATGACCCCTTATTATTCCAATAGATAACTGATTGATTAGTCTGATTAGTAGCTGAACCAGAATTGCCAATAATTAGTTCTGGCAAACCATCTAGATTTAAATCGACTAATTGAGCAGCATAAAAAACAGTCGATGCATTGGCAATTTCAGAAGGTAAGGCCAAGTTAGAGTTTGTAAAGCGTCCAGTACCATCGCCCAATGCAATGGATGGCTTTACATTAGTGCCTGAAGTTGGGACATCGCCAATAAAAATATCTTGGTTACCATCGCCATTAATGTCACCAATGGCTGCGCAATGGGTAAAGTCATTTTGCTGCGGCAACCTTAAACTGGCGTTAATCCAAGTTGACCCTGATGACAAAATAAGTTGATTTTGAGCACCTGGAAAAGGGCTAGCATCCCAGCCATGGTCGGCAATAAAAATATCGGTCTTTCCATCATTATTAAAATCAGCATAAAAAACATGTCTTGGATGCGTGGTGGAAGGAATAAAGCTAGACGACAAATTGGAATAGGCATCTAAACCAGTGCCAAACGAAAACATCCCTGCTTGAGCACTTGAATTGGTGTTGCCGGAGCTTGGATAATTTGCGCCTAGCAATAAAATGTCAGGTAAGCCATCTTTATTTAAATCGGCAACATCTAAGTAATACCAAAGAGAGCCTGCGCTATCTTTGCCAAGATTAATGTACTTCAGGCTTGAAAAATAATTTTGATAGTTTGCCAAATTCAACCTCTACTTTTATATCTTTAATAACTATAACTACATAATTATCATACTTTCATTTCACCCAAATAAACTGTTTGTTGATCAACCCACCCACTCTTGATAAGGAATACCGTTAGCAATCAAGGGGGTCACGTTAGTAACATTCTCTGCAGAGGTAGCAAAGTAGCCTAGAACATTAGCAACCGTCCAGCCACCAGTAGAGAGTTTTTCTTGCCAAAAAGCTAAGCCTCCTGCATCTGGATTTCTAGTTAGAACATTGTTATATAACTTAGTCACTAGTGTATTGACGCTTGGGTTAGAACCGCCAAAGGCAGTTTTAAATTCAGCGCTATTGACAAAGTTTTGAGCTACCGTGGCATAACTCATACCACCATCCATCTTATTGATCCAAAAGCCTATGCCAGGCGTGTCAGGTTCATGATTAAAGGCTGCTTTATACAGCATGTAGCTAGAGCCTGCCGTTTGCTCTTTGCTAATGTCTAGGGCGATATTGGTATCAGTAAATTTCAGGCGCTCGATATTGGTGAGCGTATCAGTGCCATCACGATTGGCTGTTTTATCGGCAATCGAAGTATTACTTGAACTTAGCTTGATGGTATAGCTACTAGCAGCTCCAGAATAAATAGCGACATCAATTCCATCAGCACCATCGATGATGTCATTACCGCCACTACCCGTCATCACATTATTAAGTAAGTTACCAATAATGACATCGTTGCCGGCACTACCTACTGCGTTTTCGAACTCTCCATAAAACCAACGTAGACTTTGTGGGCTACTACCGGAGAGCATGAGTTGCCGATCTGCAATGCTCATTGAAATGCCAACCAAATGCTGAGCACCAACAATCGTTGTGCCTAAATTGAAATAGGCACCACTAACGTAATTGGCTAAATTAACGGTATCGATGCCACCCACATCAAAATAGGTACGAAAACTACTTACTGCAGATGATCCACCAACAGTAATCACATCATTCGCTGTGCTCGTAGTGCCTGGACCAGCATCATAAGCTTCTTGCAGGGCCAATACATCGAGGATCATCGGTGTCAGTGCATAAGTATCAACACCAGATTTTGGAACTTGATCATCGTAAGACATGATGGTGAAATACTCTTTATTCATGTCTGCAGCGCTATTAATAACAAAGCCTAATTTTGAAAATCCCATCTGGGTGGTAGCTAAAAAATCATTGGTTAAGATAGCCTTTCCATTCACATAACCAGAATGGGGATGGGATAGCCCGAGTGAATGTCCAATCTCATGCATTAATGTACGCCCACCGTAAGTATTAGCTCCTAAGGTGGTATCTGAACTACCAAAGCCAGTAGTATTTAGAACAATATCTAATTCGCCGCCGGTATAACCAAAATCAGAACCATTGATCGCTGAGAGTCCAGCAAAACTTAAGTTCGATCGACTGATCAAAGATAGATTAATGTCCGAGCTTTCACCAACTTGCGCTGGATTAAAGCCTGAATAGTTAATTACTTTTGAAAAGCTCAGATTGATAAATTGAGAATAGATATCTAAAGTAGACTGAATATTTGCTATTTGAGTAGCAGTCCAATTGGCTGACCCTGACGCTGCAGCAGTGTATGTATTAGATGAAAAAGTATATTGTCTATAACTACTCTGGGTAAAAGCATCCGAAACTGAAAAATTTACAGTCCCTAAGAGTTTAAAGTTATTGATATTTACAATTTCATCAAAATTAAACAGCGCATTGGCTACAATACTTGATGGGTAAAAGTTAACAATGGATGCCATAAGTAGAATATTAGCTTTGCATCACTAAATTTAAGCAACCCACTCCGTATAGGGGATACCTTTAGCAATCAATGACGTCACATTAGCCACATTTTCATTAGAGGTAGCAAAGTAGCCTAGAACATTGGCCACTGTCCAGCCACCGGTAGACAGTTTTTCTTGCCAAAAAGCCAAGCCACCACCATCAGGATTTCTAGTCAGAACATTGTTATACAGTTTGGTGACTAAAGTATTTACAGATGGGTTAGAACCTCCATAAGCTGTTTTAAATTCTGTGCTATTCACAAAGTTTTGGGCTACGGTTCCATAACTCATACCGCCATCCATCTTATTGATCCAAAAGCCTAGGCCAGGTGTGTCAGGTTCACGATTAAAAGCGGCTTTATACAGCATGTAAGCTTAACCTGCCGTTTGGTCTTTGCTGATATCTAGGGCGATATTAGTGTCAGTGAATTTGAGGCGCTCGACTTGATTGACAAACAGCGTATTGATTGTTTTAGTTTTATCTGTCACCGAAAAACCTGGCAGATCAGATTTTTGCGTTACATAATTCCAAACGGAATTCGTTGAAGCAATAGTATAGTTAGCTGCTTTTTGACTATATACCGCAGTATCAATACCATCCCCACCGTAAAATAAATCAACCTTGGTCAATAAGGCGTGATTGACGTAGTAGGTGTCATTACCCGCATACAAGTACACGGTATCATTATTGTTATCAGTTGCATTATTAGAGCTGCGATACACATCATTGCCCGCTAACTCGGCTACCATTTTTGTGCCGCTATCCAAAAGATCGCCGACTCGGCCAAAATCAATGGCTGGACTAAAAGTTTCAGTAAATAAAGCTTGCCCTGCGCTACTGATCGTAAAAGAAGTAATAACGTTAGGAATTATGTACTGTGATGCTTCAGCGAGATTTTTAGGAGTCGCTCCATTAAGAGCGCTCAGATCAATCGTGCCGGTATAGATAAAATCGTATACCTGACCACCGAAGGTGAGCGAAGTATTCAATTGCGTGCTAGTAAGTGATTTGATTAAAAATAATTCATTAGCAATCGGTGCTGAGGGTATGAGCTCTAGCTCTGTACCTGGTGAATTATTGCCATAAGTCTGAATCGAAACTGCCATAGTTATACCTCTATTAATATTGATAACTAATGAATCTTTGTAAAACGCAATATTTCAATCTATTTGATCAAACCGCTAGAGTAGGCACCCCAACTAAATCCACTGAGGTGTTAACGAGCGCATTAACAATCTGCTCGCCTCCCAAACCAGAGTTCACCGATAGTAGATTGGCTGCTGCGGCACTAACGTAAGGGGTAGCAAAAGAAGTACCAGTCCAATTTTGGATAGCGCCATTAAGTCCATAACCTAATACCTTGGCTCCTGGCGCATCAATATAGTTATAAGGAACAACAGATCCCGCAGTATTCGTTGAGCTTGCCCAGGTAATTGAGCCGTCTAGATTTTGAGTAACGGATCCGACTGCAATCGTCGTATTAATCTGTTTAGCATATTGCGCAGGATATTGCGGGGCAGTTGCGCTGCTATTGCCAGCGGCCATACACACTATCACCCCATGATCAGAAGCATTGGTGAGCGCTGCCAAGGTGGCAGCATCATTAAAGTTACCACCTACAGAGAGATTAATCACCTTGGCGCCATGCTCAACAGCATAGTTAATCGCGGCGACCAGATTTTTTTGGGTACCCTGACCATCAGCGCCCAGGGCTTTAAGCACCATCACTTCAGAGTCATAAGCGCCACCATATAAAGCCTTGGTATTAGTTGCGCTTGGGCGAGAATTAATTTGTGAAGTCACAGCAGTGCCGTGACCATTATCGTCTTGCACATTAGCGTTATTGGCAACAAAGTTCCAGCTCCAAGGACTGATGTCATGATTAATGGCGCTATTGCTTAAATCAATGCCAGTATCAATGACTGCCACGACAACTCCTTTACCAGTAGCGCCTGCTGCCCACGCATCTTGAAAATGACTGGCCGTAATGGGCCACTGCTCAATACTGGAATTAAAACTTGCGCCTTGCTTAACTGTCAGCCCTAGTACTGAAGACAAAGCAGAAGCGACATTGATCACCCCATACCCTGCGCTCGTATTCCAAGCGGAGAGTGGCGTATCTAAAATGGCTGGGGCCATGATGGCAGAAGCGTTAGCAACTTTGCCTTGCACTAAAAGACCATCAACTGTTCCTGGCTGCTTAAATGCGGCATCAACTAAACTCCAAATGATTTCCCCAATAGGGGTGCCAGATTCCAGACGATGGGTCCAGTAGTCGTGCCCACCACCATCAGCTAAGCGATCTAAAATATTTTGATACGCTAAATCAATTTGTGACCCAGCATTTAAAGATCCGTACTTTTGAATAAATTCTGTAGAGTTCGAAAAGCCTTTAGCAACGTCAATAGGGGAAGTGCCCTGGCTAATTTGATTGCTCCAGAAATACAAACCTGCAGAATCCGGAGCGCGGCCAAAGAACCCAAGATAGAGCTCGGTAGCGCTATTAAAGGCAAATTGTGAAATGGGCGTTGACACTGAGAAAGGGTTTCCGATACTGATGGAAGGTCTTTCATCATACGAAAACAGGCCACTTTAATCAAATGAAATTGTGATAAAAATCACTATTTGATTAAGAAATAAACCCTTATTAAATAAAGGTTTAGGAAGTACTAGTGACGAACTTGCAGTCCAGCGGCAGGTTGGCTGGCTGCGTCAGCACCATGCCCTAGCAGATCACGCAAGGCGCTGGCATAGCTCGCTCTCGCTGTTTGAGCAATGGCTAGATCACGCTGCAATTCAGCAATTTTTTGATCCGTATGCTGCACCGAAACGAGCTGCGCCCTAGCTTCCTCAGTTAGAAGATCTAATTCATAGTCAACTTCATCAATGCGGATAATAGACATAAGCCCTAAGCGTGTAATGGATGAAATACTCCAGATAGGTGATTGTACCAAGCCAAGCCTGAAATCATCATAATTTTTAGATGAATTCTCCAATAATGAGGCTTTTTTGCACCAATTTAGATCAAATTTGACTATTGCTCCCATTACAATCTAGGGCATACAAGGGAAATCAATACCCTTTTCAATTTCATTATTCCTGATTTAATTAGAAAGAATCACCCACCATGACCACTATTACGATCGACGGCAAAGAGTATGAGTATGAAAACCTTTCCGACAAGGCCAAAGCGCAATTGACCAGCATGCAATTTGTTGATAACGAATTAGCACGCTTGCAAGCCCAAGCATCAGTTTTACAAACGGCACGCATGGCCTACTCGAAAGAATTACAAAATGAATTAAATCCCTTAGGCGATGGCGATACGATTAAATTCTAAGTGCACTCTGAGTGCGCTATCAGTACTGATTTGTTCTAGTTCCAATAAAAAACCGGCAAGAGCCGGTTTTTTATTGACGCAAAAATAAATCGCTTTAGGTCTTAACCTAACAAATGCAACATTCCTACAGTCAGTTCACCATCAACCCCAGTAAATTCAACCGTACCAGTCAATTTTACTAAAGTGTCATTATTGTGAAGATTGTTTGCGACTGAGGCCGCTTCTAAAATATAAGTTGCGCCATCAAAATGAAACCATGCAACTGAATGCGAAGTGCTTGCTTGATTTTGTGCAGCGCTAATCCAGTTCACTAAGCTTGCTGTATCGCCTTGTACCGATTGCACATGTGCAGTGTGCGCGGAACCACCTGCCCAAACCAGATCGCCACCTAAATCTCCCAAAAAGGAGACCACATCGGCACTTTTCGTACTCACATTAAAGCCTGTAATCGTTACCAATGGGGCAGTTGCTAATTCTTGAGCAGTAGAAAAGCCAGAAGGCGCAAGAGCTACTGAATCACTTAAGGCATGATTGTGTGCGCCAAACGTAATGGAGGCACTCACTCCCACTCCTGTCAAGATCACCGAGTTAGCGCCAGAGCCAGTATTAATCAAGATCGCGCCATTACCTGCATCAAAAACCAGATTGTTACCATCACCTAAATTAATGACATCCATACTGCCGGTTGACTTGCTTGCACCGCCAGTAATATAGAGCACTACATCACTCGCATCAGCCTCTCCTGAAACGGTAATTCCGGAGGTTACCTCCATACCAGTGGCAGTAAATTCTACATTACCGCTAAGGCTTAAAGAGACAACTGCGGTGGCAGGAGTAATCACTGTTAACTTACCTAAACCAGTATTAACAAACGTTTCACTGATGACGGTTTTTGCTGGTACAAAGTCGGGAACCTGGACATTTTCATTGGCGCTATCAATCACCGTAATGGCTAAACCATTATTGGAGAGATTTTGTATAAGACCCGGTACGTTTTGCAAGGCTACAAAGGCCTCAGACAAATCAACCAATTGAGCCGATGCTATAAAGCTAGGAGCAGTCAAATTCACATCTGGTGTCAAAGAGCTTTGCGCAATTACACCATCAGACAAACTGGAGATTGGCACAATAGGGGTTGGCGTATTAGCCAAAATGCTCAGCGCATTTTTGGCAATCGCATCGTCAAATTGCGCAGTCATTTGATTAGCTGCATTGCGAGCGGAATCAAATTCAGCAGGCTGACCAATAGAGCTGACCACTCCTGCTATCACTACTGAATCCATCATATTGCTCAGTACGATACCTGCTGGAACAATAGCTTCATTTAGCGCAGCAATTTGCGCGGGAACAAAGGTAGATTGCATGCGTGCGAGAGGACTCTCAGCACTCTTTTGCAAAGTGGCTGAATTTTTTGGCGACTTGGACAACAACTCATCTGCCCCGTCAGGCGTGTTTGATTTAAAGATATACATAATTGAGCACCCTATTTTAGATCTGGGAAGAATGCCTGTCGAGAGAGAATGTGCAAATTTTGCGGCAAATATCACTAAATTGGCCTAAAGGAGGCTATGTAGCGAGGATCATCTCCAAAAGCACTAGATCTAGGTAAAAAAGGCCTAGCACGTGGCCAAACGTAGGCTAGCAGGCAGTTTATAGGCTCGCAAGTGGGAGCCCGCAGCCATAGCGACGGAGGGGTTCTTCTAAAACGATTGCTAATGAGCATCTTTTTTTCTTCAATAAGACAAAAGATTTCCCAAAATGGGTGTCAAACAGAGTATGTTAAAAACGATAAGTCATTGATTATATTAGATAAATTGATATTTTTCTACATTAAACAGTCTTTTGCCCCTTTGCCAGCCTTATTGCCGTATGAGAATGGTATTTAGGAGCAGGTTGCAGAACAGTGTATTTCAGCAGTGCGCCAAAATGGCGTTGGGAATTTAATGTTTAGAAAACTGCCGCAACATATATAAACCGCCTTTAATCATGTAAAGCACGATAAAGCACCCGACAATATCGCCAATCAAACCAATCGTAAATACCGGAAGAAAAGGTGTTAGAGGATCAATGCTAAACAGATAAGCGTAACGAATCAATGTAGAAACAAACGCACAAATAAGCACTAAGTAAACTGCAAAACGAGAGGTGATGCTATCAAGGCTATTACCAATTTGGAAATACCATTGCCACATTAATACAGAAAAGTAAGCAGAAAAGCCAGAGATAAATCCAATGGACAAAGACTGCAATAAGGTTGTTTCACCGTCAAAAACGCCACACAAAACCCAACCTAACATAATCCCTAAAATACCGACCCAGCCAAAGATGGCAACAGCCAAGAGGCGAATACCGGCAGGCAGGTAAATCAGATGAGTCAATTCATAATAAGAAAATTGTGGCAGCACCTGGATGCTAAAAGTGCGAAATAGAAAAAAAAGAATACCAATACCTAAAATTGGTAGGATATAGCGAGAAATAAATAGAATTTTTAGCCCCCCGAGAGATCTCTTATGAACCTACTAATGGGGTGCATGCGGATCAAATACCTTACTCATCGCCTCGGCACATGCCTCTAAATACTGATTACCCTCATAAGTTAATACCAAAAACTTTTGGCGCCGATCCATTCCCTCACTAGTTTGCACCAATCCATAACTAATAAGCTCACGCAAACGTTTATTAACTGTAGGTTGGGAGCCCAAAATGGGGTATTGATATAAGTTGGAGACTGATAATTTTTTATCCATCGAATCACCCAAACAAATCTGACCCAAAATATAGTCGTATTGTGTGCGATATCGGTTGTATAGCTCTGTAGGAACTGGCAACTGATCGATTGCTTCAATTAAGTGAATAAAGCGGGCAAAGCGCAGGGACTTACTCATAACAAAACCTTAGTTGTCGAAGGAATGAGGTTGGCATAAAACGATGATGCTGCTGAGGCGCTTTGACGCAAGCGCTCAGGAGATAGGTGAGAATAGCGCTCGGTTGTTTTAATGCTTTGATGACCTAACAACTTTTGCACATCATAAATAGGTACGCCATGATTGACTAAAGCACTAGCAAAGGAATGGCGTAAATCATGAATGCGTAAACCTGCTAAACCCGCTTTATTGCGCGCAGTATTCCAAGAATTAAAAATAGACGCGAATGGTTTATTGGTTTTGGGATTGGGAAATACCCACTCGATACCATCCTTTGGAATGATCTCTAACATGGATGGCAAGCGATGTTGTAAATCGAGCAACAAATGAAAAGCTTGGGCTGTGAGTGGTACATTTAGGGGGCAGCCTGACTTAGTCATCGGAATGCGCCAAACTTTGGATTCAAAATCAATATCTGCCCAGCGCGCATCGAGTAACTCCCTTTTACGTGCGCCAGTGAGCAATGCCAAGGGCACAAAATATTTTAGCAAGGAATTGGGGCTATCTTGCAGTGCATTTAACAGATTTTGAATTTCATTAGCCTGCAAGAATCGCTCTTGTTTATTGTGATTTTTTAATAGATCGACTCCTTTGACTGGATTTTGCTTAATCCCAGGCACCTCCCATTTGAGGGCTAAATTAAAACAAAAGCCTAAGAGCACCAAAAAACGATTGCAATAGCCCGGCTTATAGCCAGCAGCAACTTTAGCCTGTAAAAACTCAACGACTTGATAGCGTGTAATGTGACTCATTTTATAACTACCAAAACTGGGTATTAAATGTTTTAGTAAAGTCTCATCTGCACTAACACAGCGTTTATATGAGCGAATATGTGGCAGATAATTTTTTTCAATAAATTGAGAAAATGTAGGGCAACTATTAGCCTTTGATTGGGACAAAACCTGAGCTGGATCTTCATTTTTTGCTAACAATTTTTTAACTGTAAAAGCAATTTGCCGAGCCTCATCTAGGCTTAGGTTGGTTTCTTTCCCGATAGATAGGCAATGCTGGATTTTTTCATAGCTATACCGAACTCTCCAGGAGGCTCCACCAGGATTGCGTAACTCTATGCTAAGTCCTGGACATGCTTTATCACTCACGGTAATGCGATCCTTACCACTTGGCACTTTTAAAGTGGCGAGCAATTGTTTGTCCAAATACATCTGCATAAATTGTTTCTATAAAAATTAGTAAAAAAATATTTTTGCACTCAAGAAAGCAAAAACCCGTCAAAACGGGTTTATTAAAAATGTTAATTTTTTTAATAAACTATTTATATAAATAATTTATTAAAAAATGTTTTAGTTGTCTAGTAAATATCTAGTATTGAAAAAATAGATATTTGCATACTAACCTATATATTGAAAGCTGTGTAAAGGGTTTCGATAAGTACACTCACAACCGGTATCGATGCTCCTGGTACTGGTGCATTTGCTCTAGCTCCATCTACCATTGCTGATAACTCCAAGATATACGGCATCATTGGTACGGGCGCTACTTACACTGCTGGTGACAACATTCAGGGTACATCTGGCGCAACGAACATCACATTGAACCTTTCTGATGCTGGCACGGGCGGAAGCGGAAGCGTTTCTGGTGTCGCAGCTACCGTTGCTAACGTAGCTCAGTTGGTGGTGAATTCTGGTGAATCTATTGTCCTTAATACCAAGACTGGCACCGCAGGTTTTACGGGCTTAACTCAAATTACTGCCAATACCGCATCAAACGGTAATGCAGGTGCCTCATTCGTAGAAACTATTACTGCTGCCGCAACTACAAACGTAACTGTAGTAGATGCTGCACAGAACTTTGCAGCTGGTGTTGGTACAGGTGGCGTAACTGTAGCAGGCGGTAAAAATGTCACCATTACAGAATCAGGCGCTACAACAACAGCTTCAACTATTACTGTTGGAGGT